>Ga0207433_10003851_pt1 | contig 28228 bp, 27 predicted proteins | sample YelNatPaOPGAMG01_FD_187559 | JGI IMG/M metagenome (GOLD analysis project Ga0207433, IMG submission 187559) | Hot spring thermophilic microbial communities from Obsidian Pool, Yellowstone National Park, USA - OP-RAMG-01 (SPAdes) (version 3) | ecosystem: Environmental > Aquatic > Thermal springs... | reverse complement strand
CTGCAAGGCACAGAGCCCTTTCCAACATCGCCCGCCTCTGTCCGATAAGCTCAGGGTTTTCTCAGCATATTTCTTGACGCTCCGCCGATCACCTCCGGTCTTGCGGGCTATCTCTCGACATGAATGCCCACGATGCTTGAAATAATCAATGTCCACTTTGGTCTCCTGTGATACCATAAATACTGACTCCGTGCTTGGCCTTTTCAGCCTATTATCACCACCGCCGACAACAATCCCCTATGCGAGGTGAGTAGTCTTGTCAGCTAAAGGACGCACGAAAGGAACAGGTCGTCTTCGAGAACGCAGCCCCAAAGTTTAGGAACTCAAGGTGTTCAGAGGATCGGATGTTAGTGGCAAGAAGCACTACTCTTACCAGACATTCCACGGGTCAGAGCAACAAGCCGAGATTGCACTATGCAGATTTGCCGTAGAGGTAGAAGACGCAGTAGCGAAGTATGGAGTTTCGGCAGCCCATCAGAAATCCCAAACCAAACCTAAAGAAGTCCTGACGGTTGCTGCGCTAATCGACGAGTATATCCTACGGACAAAGGTAAAAGCGAGCACCAAAGAACGCTATATTCAGTATGTAAAGAATATTGATGGGGAACTCGGGAACATACCAGTCAACGCGGTAGATGTCGAATTCCTTGAAGACTACTATGTTCAGCTATCAAAGAATGGATGCGTAAGGCAAAAGGGGCTTTCTGACAGCACCTTGCATAATATCAACTGCCTCGTCGGTGTGGCGTTTCGCTGGGGTATTGAAAGAAAGTAAGCCACGACCATACAAGAGGTCTGTCGATGCCTTCTACTGATGATGACGAGGTAGAGAAGATGAAAGTGCTCAGTTTGGACGACACCAATAGACTTGTGCATTACTGCCTGAACTCATCATCGCCCTGGGCAATCCCTACGCTGATAAGTGCCATGACTGGTGGAACAGATCAGAATGGGCAGGAATTATGTCTATCAAGACTATATATGCGCTCGCGACAACGGTTGTCCTCTTCTTCCCGATAACCTAACGAGAGGGTCCAAGGGGTTGCTCAAGGAAATTGGACTGCCGCAAATCCGTTTTCACGACCTGCGCCATACGTTTGCCAGCATTCTTTTGAAATCAAAACCAGTGCACGTTGTCTCAGCATACCTGGGACATGCCAATCCTCGCATTACTTTGGAAGTTTATGCGCACCTGTTACCTGGTATGGATGAAGAGGTTCCAATAGCCCTTGACGAAGAGCTTGGGGCACCAAATCTCGAGGCGCTGCAGGATGTTGCTTGAGATGCTAGAGTGGCAAAGAGTGGTTTTTCCAAATTTACCGAAGAGCTAGACCTACGAAAAAAGCCCCGAAATGGGGCTTTTTGAGCTTAATTTACTGGAGGCGACGACCAGAATCGAACTGGTGATAGCGATTTTGCAGACCGCTGCCTTAGCCACTTGGCTACGTCGCCTCGGAGATTACCGGTTTAGGAATCCGGCATCTGATTTATTATATTCTGGAGCGGGAGACGGGATTCGAACCCGCGACATTCAGCTTGGGAAGCTGACGCTCTACCACTGAACTACTCCCGCATGGATCGCAGGTCCGGAGGACTGTCCTCCATAACGCATCATATTATATCATTAGCAGCATACTTTGGCAACTATAACTTGCATCCTCATTATTAAGCAAAAGTGCGTTGACATGGCCGTGGCATGGTGTTAAACTTGCAATGCTGAGATTGTTTTTTATCCTCGTTTGCGGTGAATAGGGAAAGGAGTCCTCGTTGTCCAATAGCCAAGCCTCGGGAAGTCTGATGCTGGTGCTTCATTCGCATCTGCCCTACGTGCTCTGTCATGGGAGAACCCCGCACGGGACCGACTGGCTCTCTGAAGCGGCGACTGAGTGCTACATCCCTCTTTTAGATGCGCTTTATGACCTTGTTGAAGAAGGCGTATCGCCGCGTATTACTGTCGGAATTACTCCTGTTCTCGCCGAGATGCTCGCGGACCCGATATTTGCCTACGAGTTCACGAGCTACATCCAGGATAAAACTCTCGCGGCTCAGCGTGATGAAGAAAGCTTCCGAGCATCGGGCGAAGACCATCTCGCGGACCTTGCCGGTTTCTGGAAAAATCGATATGAGCGCGTATTGCGTAGTTTCCGCGTCAGATACAAAAAATCGGTACTGAATGCATTTAAGCAGCTTCAGGATTCGGGGCATATCGAGATTATTACCAGCGCTGCAACCCATGGCTATTCTCCCCTGCTCTCTCGGGATACCAGCATCCAGGCGCAGGTTAAGCAGGGTGTGCAGGTCTATAAAAGGCACTTCGGAACCGACCCCAGGGGCTTCTGGCTACCTGAATGCGCATATCGCCCACGTTACAGCTGGTCAAGGCCGGTTCATCCTGATAACACCCATTCTGCTCCTTACCTGCGCAAAGGCGTCGAAGAGTTTCTCGGAGAAAACGGGCTCAGGTATTTTATAATCGAAGCCCATCTCCTTAAAGGCGGCAGCATGGAAACCGGCAGCGGTGTTTATGCTGACCGTTTCCCTCCGCTCAAAAAGCTCTGGTCTCAGTTCCAGAAGCAAATTCTTCCCGAGGAACGGAATCGAAGCGTATATCAGGCTTATTATATCGCGGGTAGAGGTGAAGAAGCCGATCCTGTTGCGGTTTTCGCAAGAGACCCGAGAACCGGCTTCCAGGTCTGGAGCGCTGCGAGCGGCTATCCGGGTGATGAGTGGTATCTGGAATTTCACAGGAAGCATGTTCCCGGCGGGCATAAATATTACAGGGTATCAGGAGCCGGGATCGATCTTGGAGCGAAGCTCGTATACGAACCCAACCGCGCGCAGGAGCGAGTGGAATCACATGCGTATCACTTCATAGAGCTTGTTAAAGATGTGCTCCGTGAAGAGAGCGAGCGTATCGGCGCTCCCGCGGTAATTTGCTCTCCATTTGATACCGAACTTTTCGGCCACTGGTGGTTCGAGGGCGTAGATTGGCTGAAAGCTGTTCTGCGTCGTGCCGCTAATGACCCTGAAGTCAATCTCTCAACAGGCACGGAATCGCTCGAAAAGCATGCCGCATCAGTTCCCGTTGCGCTTCCCGAAGGCTCATGGGGAGAAGGCGGATTTCACTGGGTATGGCTTAATGGCGATACCGAATGGACATGGAAGCTCGTCTACGCGGCTGAAGATCGGATGCAGGAACTTGCCTCGATAGATACAGATAATCCCCTGCTCATCCGCTTGATCAAGCAAGCCGCAAGGGAGATGCTCCTCCTGCAATCATCCGACTGGCAGTTCAATATAACGACATCTACATCTACTGATTATGCCGAACTGAGGCTGAACTGGCACTACCGCAGCTTCCGCAGGCTTGCCGACCTTGCCGATAAGGTCATAAAAGGTGAAACACTGACTCCCGATGAGATAGACGTCCTTGCTTACTGTGAAGAGCGAGATTCTCTATTTGAAGACATCGATCTTTCGTGGTTCGCGAAGCTGGAGCATCCACCGAAAATGTCGTCTCATCCGGAGAAATATCAAATTGACATCTTGCCCCCTCGAACGGTAGAATAGTTGTAGTGGTATCAGTTATGTGCTGAGCCACACCTGTTTAGGAATATCCGGATGAAAGATCGAGAAAAATCCTACAACATCCGAATCCGTTACCTGGTAGGTGGATCGAGGGCTCACAGCCTCCGTCTCCTTGAAGATGGCCTGTGCGCTCCCCAATTCCACCACTACTCGAGAACTGGTAAGTAAGCCCGCCCGGCACGTGTGTCGCGGCGGGCTTTTTTGTTGGAGAGCGTATGAGTCAAGATGTCCTTGTTCTTAACAGTGACTATGAGCCGCTGAATATCTGCAATATGAGGCGGGCGATCAACCTCGTCTGCCTGGGTAAGGTCGATGTCCTGCATGAGGATTCCGCGACATTGCATGCAGCATCGGCTACCATGCGCTCACCGTCCGTGGTGAGGCTCAGGAGTCATATTAAGCGCCCAATGCCGCAGTTGAAGCTGTCCAGGCGAAGTGTATTCGCGCGCGATAACTATACATGCCAGTATTGCGGCTATCGCGGAAGCGACTTAACCGTCGATCATGTAATCCCCAAGCGCCTCGGTGGGCCGACGAGCTGGGATAACCTTGTCTGCTGTTGTAAGAAGTGTAATACGAAGAAAGGCGATAAGACGCTCGCCCAGGTCGGTTTTATTCTCAAGTCTCCGCCCAGGAAACCGAGATATGTGCCTTTCATCAGCCTGACAAAGTTCATAAATGGCACGCGTAACGAAGTATGGAGAGACTATCTTCCAGTTTTCGATAGTTTCATAAGAGACTATGTGTCGGAGCAATTTGAAAATGCCCGCGCGGCAGGATCTTAGAACAATAAGTATCTTCGTCAGAAATGCATTGACGAATGAGCCCGCTATTGGTAAAATATACTTGCTGCGGCGGAGTACCTCAGCTGGTTAGAGGACCCGGCTCATACCCGGGGCGTCGTCGGTTCGATCCCGACCTCCGCTACCATAAGCGATTTTAAGGGAGACTCACAACGAGTCTCCCTTTTCGCATTTTTTCTGCTTTATGCATCTTCTATATTCACGCACTCAAAGGAATACTCAACTACATTGACGAACATTACATCTGCGCGCCTGCTTTAGTGTAATTATCGTGCATCAGGAGATGTGATGTTCTCTAAACTTTTTCCCAATTACACACGTGTCATACTGCCTGTTCTAGCTCTCATCTGCGGAGTTGCTTCCCTGGCCGTCTCGGCTGGTGGAGATGAGATCAAGACGGAGATGAACGCCGCGGTGGCGGCTGTCCGGCCCGCGCTTATCCGAATATTGGTTGTAAGCGCGGAATATAACCAGGGTCGTGAGATCAAAGTAGAATCCGCCGGCAGCGGAGTAATTATCTCACCCGATGGCTACGCGATCACAAACCATCATGTAGCCGGTAACGCCCAACGGCTCGTCTGTACGCTTGCCGACAGACGTGTAGTAGACGCGAAGCTGGTCGGAACAGACCCACTGGGAGATATCGCGGTTATAAAGCTTGTTTCTCCGGATAACAAACCGTTTCCGGCTGCCTCGTTCGGCGATTCATCGAAACTGGAAGTCGGCGACCGTGTCTACGCTATGGGTTGTCCTTATGCGCTTTCACAGTCCGTCACAAACGGCATCGTAAGCAATACCGAGTTAGTAATGCCTCCGAATATGAGCGATGAAGAATTCACTTTGGAAGGCGAAGATGTCGGCTCCATTGTACGATGGATCGGGCATGATGCTCTTATCAAACCCGGCAATTCCGGTGGTCCGTTAGTTGATGGCGAAGGGAAGATAATCGGCATCAACGAGATCAGCGTCGGCCTTTCCGGTGCAATCCCCAGCAACCTTGCCAAGGAGATTGCCGATCAGCTCATTCGCAGCGGTAAAGTCACCAGGGCATGGATCGGGCTCGAAATACAGCCTCTATTGCGCTCTTCAAACCTGGAAAAGGGCATCTTGATCAGTGGTGTATTGCCTGATTCTCCGGCTCTAAAAGCGAATTTCAAAGCAGGCGATGTGCTCATAAGTCTGGGTGATCGAGAGGTCGTTGCTCGGTTTAAAGAGCAAGTGCCGCTTTTCAATCAGTATGTCGCCGATCTGCCGATAGGCAAGCCAGTATCTGCTGTTGTGACACGAGATGGCAAGCAGATCACGTTAACCCTCACCCCGACCGAACGGCAAAAAGCAACGGCAAAAGAGCACGAATTCAAGAGCTGGGGTATATGCGCGTCTGATCTAACATACCTGGACAAGCAGGAGATGCAGCGCGACTCTGATTCAGGGGTAATGGTCACGAGCGTCCTTCCCAGCGGACCTTCGGGAACAGCAAAACCTCCCCTTACCGACGGCGATATTATCACGCGCATCGGCAATGATAACATAAAGGACACCGCTGTGCTGCGCACGGTAACCAAGCAGCTTACGTCGAATAAAACAGATCAGTCACCGGTGCTGGTCTATTTTGACCGCGGAACAAAGCACCTCGTCACCGTAATTGAAGTAGGCAAGAATGAAGATACAAACTCGGGTATTGAGATAAGCAAAGCGTGGCTGCCCATCGATATGCAGGTTCTCACGCGCCAGCTTGCGGAAGGCCTCGGAGTGCCGGGAAAGACCGGCGTTCGAGTTACCGAAGTATATCCTAACAGCAGCGCTGCCAAGGCTGGTCTTAAAGTCGGTGATCTTATTGTTAAGCTTGACGGCGAGAAAATTCCCGCTGATCAGGTTGAAGATGAAGAAGTCCTGCCCAGTATGATCAGGCAATACGATGTCGGAGCTGAAGCGAAACTCGGTATCATCCGCGATGGGAAGCCGATGGACATAAAGGTAAAGCTGGAAGCGTCTCCAAAGCCACCGCGCGATTATCCGACCTATGACGATGAGAACTTTGAGTTTACCGCTCGTGATATATCATTCGCGGACCGAGCGAACGGGAGTGTGACCTCAAAGCAGATCGGGGTCTATGTGGAAACCGTCTCTGAAGGAAGCTGGGCGGCTCTGGCCGATCTGCAGGCTGATGATGTCATCACCGCAATCGACGGCAATCCTATCTCTAACCTGCAGGCTCTTAAAACTGCTATGACTTCGATCGCGCAGCGTAAGCCTAAGACAGTTGTATTCAAGGTGCAGCGCGGAATCCACACATCATTTATTGAAATCGAGCCAAGCTGGCCCGACAACGCGCAATGATGGTATTAACTTGTACTAACTCAGCATCCATCGAAGTGGTTTATATCATCAAAGGAGAATTTCTTAAATCGTGAAAATGAAATTGATCCTCACCGCATTACTGGCAGCTCTCATTCCCTGTGCTGTATCTCATGCGCAAGTGGAAAACGATGCCCGAAAGATTGTTGAGAAATATGGCAGCGCGGTAGTTACAGTCGACATCGTTGTAGATGCCAAAATGACCTACGATGGGCAGACTGAGAAATCCGAACGCAAGCACAGCACAACCGCAACCATTATCGATCCGTCAGGTCTGGCTGTCACTTCTCTCCTGCAGGTGTCGCCGGATTCGTATATGGATCCTAACGACAAAGCCGATGGCTACAGCTATTCGTTCGTTACTAAAGATTGCAGGATCACGACCGCCGATGGCGATGAGATTCCCGCTGATGTCGTTCTTCGTGATAAAGACCTTGATCTCGCGTTCATCCGCCCAAAAGCAAAGCCGGACAAGCCGCTTGCATATCTCGACATGACTAATTCGAGCATGCCGCAATTGCTGGACCAGATAATGGTGCTCACCAGGCTCTCACAGTCCGCGAATCACTCGATAGCGGCGAAACTCGAACGCGTGGAGGCAATAGTCACCAAACCGCGCACATTTTTCGTGATCGGCGATTCGCTCCGCCAGTTCGGGGTACCGGCGTTTACAATGGATGGTAAATGCGCGGGAATAGTGGTTGTCCGATATCCCACGGGGCATGATGAAGATAGTAAATACTCTTTTTATATATCCGTGCTGCCATGTTCCACAGTTATGAATGTAGCGCAGCAGGCAAAGGATGCTAAACCACAAGCACAGGCGCCCGCTCCTGCCGAAAAGCCGGATAAACCAGTTGCAAAGTCCAACCAAAAGCCGCCTGCTGCGAAGAAAGCTCATTAATAGCTGTCATATTACATCATATTGAACCCGTTTCAGCATACATTGTGTAGCTCTTGATCTCGTTTGGGTATCCAAGCATCGTGCATTGGGATACCCATCTTTAATCGAGAAGGGAGCATGATGATATATGAAACTGGAGACTGAGCGCACGGTCACCATAGAATCAGGTGAAGCTCGCATCGAGGGCATGCTGGCTATTCCCGAGAGTGCAATCGGAATTGTATTGTTCGCTCATGGTAGTGGAAGTGGCAGGTTCAGCCCGCGTAATCAGTATGTTGCGGGCGTTTTGAGAGAGGGGCAAATAGGAACACTGCTCATCGATCTTTTGGAGCCGGCGGAATCGGATGATCGCCGGAAAGTATTCGATATCGATCTCCTGGCTGAACGTTTGATTACGGCAACCGACTGGCTTTCTGCTAATAAGGATACGAAGGATCTTCCAATAGGCTATTTTGGAGCCAGCACCGGCGCCGCGGCGGCTCTGAAAGCTGCGGTCTCATGTCAGGATAAAGTTCGCGCTATTGTGTCCAGAGGCGGCAGGCCCGATCTCGCAATGGCGTATCTTCCTGAAATAAAAGTTCCCACGCTGCTCATCGTCGGCGGTGATGATTTCCCCGTAATTCCGCTTAACCAGGAAGCTTACGACGCCCTGGGCGGCCACAAGGAGCTTGTTATTATCCCCGGCGCTACCCATCTCTTCGAGGAACCTGGAGCTTTGGAAAGGGTGGCATGGCGAGCGAAGGAATGGTTCCGAACGCATCTCGTGGACCATGGCGAATCCGACCAGGAGCCCAGTCCATCGATGTAGCTGATTAGATGAAAAAAGTTGAAGGTATATTCGCGGGCATGGCGAAACCTGTTGCGGAGAGCCTGCTTGCCAGGATACTATGACCACTAAGGAGCGAACATAATTGAAGCCCATATCAATCCAACTCTACACTGTGCGCGAAGTCGCTGCAAAGGACTTCCCCGGCACTCTTCGTACGATTGCTGACATCGGTTATAAGGGAGTCGAATACGCCGGCCTGCACGGCCATGACCCCAAAGAGATTGCTAAGCTCGTAAGCGATCTTGGAATGACGGTTTCGAGCAGCCATACCGGTCTACCCACACCTGAAACAGTCGGTAAGATTGCAGAGACTGAAGCCGCTCTCGGTAACACCCGCGTAATCAGCGGATTCGGACCTGACGATCTCAAGACAGAAGACGCAGTCAAGGCTGCCGCGGCAAAATTCCAGCAAGCGGCGGATCTGCTCAAGCCTTACGGGATGACTTTCGGATTTCATAACCACTGGTGGGAATTCGCCAAGATCGGCGATAAGTATGTCTACGATATCTTGATGGCGGAAGCGCCGGATATTTTCAGCGAGCTAGATGTCTACTGGTGTGCGTTTGGCAAAGCGGACCCAGTGCAAATTATCAAGAAATACAGCTCCCGCCTGCCCTTGCTTCACATCAAAGATGGCATGCTCGAAGAAGGCAAGCATGTCCATACCGCAGTCGGTTCCGGTAAGCTCGATATGCCGGCTATCATCGGCGCGGCGGACCCGAACGTGCTGAAGTGGCTGGTGGTTGAGCTCGATGCATGCGAAACAGACATGATGGAGGCAGTAAGGCAGAGTTATAAGTACCTGACTTCAAGTGGTCTTGGAGAAGGAAACAAGTAAGGCTGGTTAAAATATCTGCTGATATTACAATGTTGCCTGGTGTTTCGGAAACTAGTTTCCGAAACACCAGGCAACACCAGACAGGCTGCGGTTATCATTGGAGCATCTGAATTGCTCCATCGTTCACTATCTCGATCTCTCTGCCAAGTGTTTTGGACACACGAGCAATCCCCTGCACTGTCACGAAAGATCCGTTAGTAAGACCATTCGGTGGAGCATATTGGCTCACGACATATACTCTCTGCCCGGATTTGATCGATTGGTCGTTGATATAGAATGAGCATCCATTACTGCTGACCAACCCGGACACCCTGCCCCATGTTTTCACCAGCATCCATTGATTGGAAGCTCCATGTTCGATAGTCCCACCAAACTGAGGATCGAATCCACCTACAGCTTTATTCGGCATTGCAATGCATCTCACCAAATCAGCGGTAGATAATTGCGTAACAGAAGCTGCCTGCAGCACCGGGCCGAGTAAATCATCATCATGAGAAACCTGCCCAGTGACCGTGACCGATTTACCCGCGCCTATCTGCGCCGTCCCCTGCGGGATGATAACCCTTACAGCCCCCACTCCACCGCTCTTCCGACAATAAACAGCGTTCCCGGAACCGAGGCCTGTTACAACCCCGGTAAAGCTGATATATGTGCCTTGATTAGCCCGGATAGCAGAGCTCTCGTCACCGATAAACGCGCACACGCAGTTCGAAACAGGTGACTCGGTCCCATCCGTATATTTGACCTTTAGTGCAAAGTAACAATAACCTGAACCGAGCGAGCGTGCGTCGAATGCTTCAGCCTGGCCTGATTGTTTTGCGGTCAGGTTTCCTTGAATAAGACTAGAACTGTCCCAATTGCTGTCCGCAATAGGAGCATCGGTCCTCATTCTGATTTCATAGACACCTGTTCCCGGAGATGTCCATGCAAGAAAGACATCAGCCGCGGCTACGGATGTTATACGTAAATCGGTTATCCTGGCAGGAGGCGTATAATCGGATCCCCAGAGAATCTCGTAGCCCGGCAAGCCGCTTACCCATGTTATAAGGTCATCACTAGCCTTCAGCCGCACCTGGTCACCAGCGGCTGTTGTCACCGGAAACTCTCTCCCGCTGTCCCAGTCATAACCATAGATATCGAGCCCCGTTTTTGACTGATTGCGCGCATCTTCCCAAAAGATTGCGCCATGACCGGCCTCGGGACGTGGCGGATTAGCGCTTGTAAACGCAACGAGACGCATCTCACCGGTAGCGATGTTTTTAGCCCATATATTATAACCGGAACCGCTAACCTCGGCCCATGCGACTAGCGACCCGCACACAGTCGGGTGCAGCCCATTCCGCGCCGCGATTTCAAATTCATCTCCGCCACTGAAGAAATGGCCGTAGATACGGTCATCTCCAGGTCCGATATGCGATCGGTATACGATTAAATTGCCATCGTGCGCAAAATCAGTCTTCTCGGAATTACTCACGCAGAATGGTTCAACCAAACCGGTATCGACATGGAAGTAATACAGGTCAACGGGATAGTGGTCACCAGACATCGCGGCACGGTATTGAGCATAGATGCACTGCGTTCCTACCATTCCACAGCCGATTTGATTTTGCTGGCTCAAACGGGCGATATGGTAGGTGTTCCAATCAACATCGCCGGCCATAAGCCGGTTGAGGCCCTGGTAGTAGTCCGTATACATCAGCCATTTTATCGCCGACCCGAGCGGCGCCCAGTTTCCGGGCGCGTTCTTCTTGAGGTACATTCGAGTGAAGTTATCATGATCGAGGTAGTAGCAAGTACGTCCTTGCGATAGATCTTCAGTAACGACAAGCCAGTAGTCCTGTCTTTGCCATACAATTACATTGCTTCCTCGCGTGATAAGTTGTTTCGGAGTGGACAAAGAGGCGATCGCTCGGGGCGCGGGAACAAGAACAGTACAGCAGACCACGAGCGCCCACGCCCATAACCGGCGCAGCACGTAAATCATAGCTCCTCCTGAGCCTGCCTATTGCCCCGGTAATGCTATGCTATTTTCGTGCCAAAACGCCGCTGTGGCGCTAAAAACTAGCTAAGGTTAAAGTCGGCAACCACGAACGTATGGTCAGAAGGTTTTTCAAGCAATCTGGGCTCGATATCGATCCAGCAATCTGTCGATCTATCAGCGAGCGGTTGCGTAGCCCAGATATGATCGATTCTCCAGCCCAGTTTACGCTTGAATGCGCTGGGCAGGCGGTAGTCGTAGAAAGAAAACTGCTTTTCCTCGCCGGGGTGGTGCTTACGGAACACGTCTACAAAGCCCCATCCCCGCACATATTCGAGCGCATTCTGCTCTTCCGGATTGTAACAAACACTACCGGCCAAGCCCTCGGGGTCATACACATCTATCGGCTCTACGGCGACATTGAAGTCACCTACCCACACTATCAAATCATCCGGTGAGAAGTTGTTGGTGAAATAATCGCGCAGCTTACGGATCCAATCGAGCTTGTATTGAAACCGCGCGGAACCGACTGCCGTTCCCTGGGGGATGTATGTGTTTACCACTGTGATATCGCCCACACGAGCACGAATGATCCTGGCTTCTTCCTCGGGTTCACACGTAAGCCCCGAGGCTACATCCGAAGGCTCCTCGCGAGTAATGATAGCAACTCCGTTGAAAGATTTTTGCCCCTTAAAAACGCATTTCCAGCCGGCGTCAGTAAAGGCTTTGATGGGAAAGTCCGCATCGACGACCCTGGTTTCCTGTATGCATAATGCATTGGGCTCGTGCTTGTTTAGCCAGTTCAATACAATTTCAAGCCTGCTCCGTAAAGAGTTGGCATTGAAAGTCGCGACACGGAACCTGTCTCCCATCCCCAGCACCTTTCATCTTTTATAGATCGATCTGATCCAGCACCTTACCTTCAGGGGTTTTAGCAACTATGTGAGCATGATTGCCATCGATAGTGATAATGCAATAATGCAGCCCGGAATAAAATACTTTCCGATAAGGATTCAGCTTCACATTGACAGCGCTATAGTTTTCGGCGCCACCTCCACCCGTCACGATGTAGTTCACACCATCCCTGGTGCTGCGCTCGTAGAAGTGATCGTGGCCGGAGAATACAGCGGTAATGCCGTACTCTTTTACCAGCTCAGGCAGAAGCTTATGAGCAGTGCGAACGCTGACCTCTTTAATTTCGCCATTAGCATCTTCCGCCCCATGCGGACCGGATGTATAAACAGGAGCGTGTAATATAACGAATTTCCACTTCGCGGCTTTGTTCTTCTTAAGATCGGAGATCAGCCAGTTATACTGCTCACTGCCGATACCGAAGTTCTTACTCGAATCGAGGACTATGATGTGTATATCCGCAACATTAAAGGAGTACCACATCCTGTTCTTGGGCAGGTCGAACATCTGGGGAAAGAATGTATCGAAGTCGTGATTGCCCCATACCGGGAAGAACGGCACCGAAGATATCAACCTTGCAGTGGGAGCGAAGAACCCCACCGGCCACAGATCAATTTTACGACCGTCACCAACAAGATCACCGGTATGCACAACAAATCTGATATTCTTTTCCCTGGCAATTGCATCGATCACCTGCCGGTGCCTGTCGGGGTTGCTTCTCGTATCGCCATAGATAGCAAAGCTTATTCTCTCCGGCTTATTCGGAAAAGTCTCAAACGAAGCAGTTGCTTCTCCTCCCGTCATTCCTCGTGAATTATTGACCCACAGGCGGTAGTTATAGCGCGTATCAGGTCGAAGATTTTTTATGACTATTTCGCCCAGTCTCGACGGCGTAATAGTCCTGAATTCAGCCGTCTTACCGTCACCACGTATAACGATCCGCCCACATGAAAGCGTGTCCGTCTGCCACATCAACGTGACCGAGTTATCAGTCATTTTTAGAAGATATGGGCCCGCGATCATCCGGGGAAGCGCATTGGGCTGTGCAGCCGCAGTGGGCAGGTCGCTATTGTGGATTTCATTGAAAGAAATCGCGTATCCCGAGCACGCGAAGACCACCAGCAGCACCATTACCGCGGTGGCACGTAATACACTACTTCTCATAATACTTACTTGACCAATCTTCCTATTTTACTTCCCAGCTCGACACACTTTTCAAGGTCATCAAGCGTCGGAACATAGTTTACTCGGACTCCAGGGTCCGCTATCTCGAACTTCATCTCTTCGAGAATACCGTTGATCAGTTTCACAGCCTCACCGCCCCATCCATAGGATCCAAACGCCGCTCCTATCTTGCCTGAGGGTCGTAGTCCCTTCATATACGCGAGCAGATCAGCCATCCGCGGCAGCATACCGTTATTCAGCGTGGATGAGCCAAATACCACGGCTTTAGCATCAAGCAGTTCAGTCATTATATCGCTTCTATGCGATCCTTCAAGGTCCATGAGCTTTACGCTCACCCCTTCGCGCTGCAGGCCATCGGCTACCGATTTCGCCATCATCTCGGTGCTGCGCCACATGGTATCGTAAACTACCAACGCCTTATTACGAGAGACCTGCCTGCTCCACTGATCGTAAGACTCGATTATTTTTGCAGGTTCCGAGCGCCAGATCAAGCCATGATCGGGAGCAATAATATCGACCTCAAGCCCCAGCTGTTTAACATCCGAGAGCAGCTTTTGAATGAGAGTCGAATATGGCAGGAGTATATTCGCGTAATATCGCCCGGATTGATACATAAGCTCGGAAGAGTCTACTTCATCATCGAACCGCTCGCTGGTCGCCCAATGCTGCCCAAATGCATCCTGTGAAATGAGCAGGCGATCTTCCTCGATATAAGAGAACATGCTATCCGGCCAATGGAGCATGCGCGTTTCGATGAATTTTATTGTCTTTGTTCCAGTGTTTAGCGTCTGCCCAGTGCCGACCACCTCATACGGCCAATCATCCCTATGAAAATGCGCGAGCAGCGCCTTTTTACCGTTCGCGGAGCAGATTATCTTTTCGGGCTTAACAATATCGATGATCTCGGGCAAGCACCCGGTGTGGTCCATTTCCACATGGTTAACAACTATGTAATCGATCTTCTCGGGTTCGACAATCTGCCGGATATGATCCAGCAATTCCCCGGAAAAGCCCTTTTTGGCGGTATCGAAGAGCACAGTTTTTTCGTCCACTAGAAGATAGGCGTTGTAAGTGCTTCCATCAGGGGTCGAATAACCATGAAAATCACGGATTCCCCAATCCACAACTCCGACCCAATACATGTTTTTTGCTATCTCGGTCGCTTGCATCTCGTCTCCAATAGAAATAGTGCCCCCGGCAATGCCAGGGGCATCACATACTCAATTACGTTTATGGTCTACCAGTTCTCACCCAGGATCTCGAAGTATGCCTGAGGGTGCGCACAAGCGGGGCAAGCATTGGGAGCTCCGGCGCCGGTGTGGACATAGCCGCAATTCCTGCATCGCCAGGTAACTTGAGTGTCGCGCTTGAAAACCTGACCTGATTCAATATTAGACGCAAATGCCGCATAGCGCTTCTCATGCTGCTTTTCGGCAGTTGCGATAAACTCGAAAACAGCAGCTACCGCGGGAAATCCTTCTTCCTTTGCGATTTTCGCAAACTCGGGATACATGGTGGTATGCTCGTGGTTTTCACCGGCAGCAGAAGCCTTGAGATTATCGAGAGTCGATCCTATAACTCCGGCAGGGAAGCTGGCAACCACTTCGACCTCGCCTCCCTCCAGGAACTTGAAAAGGCGCTTTGCGTGTTCCTTTTCCTGCGCTGCGGTCTCCTCGAACGCAGCCGCTATCTGCTCGTAACCGTCTTTCTTCGCCTGGCTTGCGAAGAATGTGTACCTGTTGCGCGCCTGTGATTCACCAGCGAACGCGGTAAGGATGTTTTTCTCCGTTTTCGTTCCGTTCAGGTTAGCCAATTCTTACCTCCTCAATCAGTCAGGCTCTATTGCCCGTTATCTTATTTTTCTCGCCCAGTGTTCCTGCATACCGGGCATAACCCGGTAAATTCCAGCCTGCATCCGGTAATCTCATAACCGGCAGTGTCACTAAGCCCATTCTCGAGGCCTGGAACCAGCTCCATAGCTACATCATCTACACGCCCGCAGCCCGTGCACCTGATGTGATAGTGCTCCTCGGCATTCCCATCGAACCGCATCTGATTACCGCTGATCCGCAGCATTTGAATTTGACCGTGTGCTGCCAGAAGTTCGAGATTGCGATATACGGTCCCGAGGCTTATATGCGGAAGAACTCCGCGCACTATCTCATACACCTCGTCCGCTGACGGATGTGTCTTAACCTTCTTCAGCTCATCCAGAATAACCTTCCGCTGGCGTGTCATGCTGAGTTTGGAGTCTATTGTCACAGTTCGCCTCTATATGAGAATAGTAACTGTTCCTGATTATACCCCATAAAGATGGGGTAGTCAAACATGAGTTTACCTGCCCTTTTCAAAGAACGGGGGACAACTCCTGTTTCACCTGATCTCCAAGCTCCATAAACGCACATCGCTCATTGTCACCACCAACCTGACATTCGGTGAGTGGCCTCAGGTCTTCGGGGACTCCAAGATGACTACCGCCCTGCTAGACAGGGCCACTCACCACTACGAGATCATTGAAACCGGTAACGATAGCCGGAGGATTAAAACCAGGAATTCTACAACAAAATGAACGCCAGAGGTGGGTCAATATTCGACGCCGATGGTGGGTCAATTTTCAGTGCCGATTGACATGCGGAACGTCCGGGCTTCCCTCCTGGCGGTTCACCCCCACATGCGTGGGGAATACTGGAAATCATGTTCCACTCCAGGCAGAGTGTTCGGTTCACCCCCACATGCGTGGGGAATACTTCGTTATCTGATTTCCGCCGAGAAACAAATACGGTTCACCCCCACATGCGTGGGGAATACGTTGGAAACACTACCTGATAATCTACGTCGTGCGGTTCACCCCCACATGCGTGGGGAATACTGCCTCTGATATTGCTTGTAATACCACCTCTGCGGTTCACCCCCACATGCGTGGGGAATACCCCATAACCGATATTCCAGGTAGTGCCATCTACGGTTCACCCCCACATGCGTGGGGAATACGGCAGTGGAGTCAAAGCTAATCAAAGCCGCTGCGGTTCACCCCCACATGCGTGGGGAATACGCCTGCAGAGGCTCAACCTCGACGACAACCAGCGGTTCACCCCCACATGCGTGGGGAATACGCGCGGAATATGCCTCCAGGCGAGGGTTGTTCCGGTTCACCCCCACATGCGTGGGGAATACGCCTGCAGATGCTCGACCTCGACGACAACCAGCGGTTCACCCCCACATGCGTGGGGAATACATTTCCCGTTGATTGCAAGGAGGCGCCGCCACCGGTTCACCCCCACATGCGTGGGGAATACGATGAAGAGAGGGTGCATGATGCCATAGCCGTCGGTTCACCCCCACATGCGTGGGGAATACCAAGAAAAAATCCAATTTTTTTTCCAAACCCACGGTTCACCCCCACATGCGTGGGGAATACGTCGTTGGTGTCGGTTACCAGCACTATCACAACGGTTCACCCCCACATGCGTGGGGAATACAACCGGACGTTGCTGTGATTCCTGCGTATAATCGGTTCACCCCCACATGCGTGGGGAATACAAAAGGAGACACTCAGCGTCCGCTGAGTGAAACGGTTCACCCCCACATGCGTGGGGAATACATTGGTTCGGCATTAAGAGGTCGTAGCTTTGCCGGTTCACCCCCACATGCGTGGGGAATACGCTCATTTATGATGCACCCATCCAATTCCGTTCGGTTCACCCCCACATGCGTGGGGAATACCACTCCCTGGCATACTCATGATTTTAACTGATCGGTTCACCCCCACATGCGTGGGGAATACATTGAGCTTCGCCGCTCGCAGCATCGAGACATCGGTTCACCCCCACATGCGTGGGGAATACGGGACGGTTACGGGGCCGTCCCTGTCTATGATCGGTTCACCCCCACATGCGTGGGGAATACCACGGAAAAAACTGGCCTCTGCAAATGCCAATCGGTTCACCCCCACATGCGTGGGGAATACTAAAGCAGCTCGCCCAGCAGGCGGGCGTTGAACGGTTCACCCCCACATGCGTGGGGAATACAAAACTGTCACCCGACTGGACGTGAATATGAACGGTTCACCCCCACATGCGTGGGGAATACAGCCCGTTGCGCCTGGTTGACTAATTCGGCAGCGGTTCACCCCCACATGCGTGGGGAATACACTAAACTACTATAATGATACAGCGTCCAAGGCGGTTCACCCCCACATGCGTGGGGAATACGTGCCCGAGGCGCAGAGTGGCGCCTCGGGCTTCGGTTCACCCCCACATGCGTGGGGAATACGAAGGGCTTCTGAACAGCCCGGCTAACGTGGGCGGTTCACCCCCACATGCGTGGGGAATACGCAGGAACGTGTTCTGCCGATCATATCCACGGCGGTTCACCCCCACATGCGTGGGGAATACCTCTCAGTTAAACGATCAACAACCCACTTCATCGGTTCACCCCCACATGCGTGGGGAATACCGCTTCAGGTCGGACTCTACAACGCGCCACTGCGGTTCACCCCCACATGCGTGGGGAATACTCCCGATCTGCGCGAGGTGCCTGTTGTGCTGCCGGTTCACCCCCACATGCGTGGGGAATACGAACCCGAACCCACCCGGCAACCCAACAATTGCGGTTCACCCCCACATGCGTGGGGAATACGCCCTCTTTTACGCCCAGGCTGTCCAGGATCGCGGTTCACCCCCACATGCGTGGGGAATACGAAAAATATTTTGGATTATTTTTTTGGGTCAACGGTTCACCCCCACATGCGTGGGGAATACTCTAACATGTCTAAGCTGTGGCTATCCGAACCAGCCACAGCTTAGACATGTTCACTATTTCGCGCGATGTGTCGCCGAATGTCCTCACATTGAACCCTTGTTCGGTCTTGCTACTGTAAATTAACATCCCCGCACCATCGCGAGCGGCTGACTGGGCATTCTCCCATAACCTGTCCCGGACAGCCGCCGACAGCTTTCCGACAAATACTCCTGTCTTCGGTTCTATCATCCACCGGCTTATCTCGCCACGAAGGCTTGCAGGCACTCTTTCCAGCATCAATACGACCATATCACCCTCCCTGCTCCGATGAAGGTGTCCACAGGTCAGCTGGAAGGGCTTCGTCAGTGTCGAATACACTCTGTTCGCCCAGGTTAGCCGGTTCACCCAGCGCGAGGCGAATATCCGGTATCACTTTCTCCACAAGCTTGGATTCTCGGAATATGTCCCTACAGGCCAGCCGCACCGCTCGTTCCAATTCAGGTGGTGGATCAGCCGCAATCTTAAAAGCCAGGGGCACGGTTAAATCCACCTTGTAAAGGTCCGCTATGTCGTAAACAAACGATAGTTGCTTACCCGTGTGGATAAAGCCAAGCGCTGGGCTGTAACCAGCGGAGAGAATAGCCGCATGGCACAGCCCATAAAGACAGGAGTTAGCTGCAGATAACGCGCGATTCACCGGATCGGTAGAGTTCCAGTTGCCCCTGTCATAATTTCTACCGCTCCATGGCACGCCGGTCTCCGTGCTCGCTTTCGCATACGCCGTCCTTACCCGCGAGCCCTCCATTCCCCGAAGTTGCTCGATAGTCAGATCGCCGGGAATATCCTCTACAAAGCGCATGCAATACATCCGCCTGACCACCTGCAGCCGAAGCTCCTCGTCCGAAACCATATTTGCCTGATAAATTAGCTGCTGAGAGCTGCGAGTTCCTCCCATCCCACATGCGTAGAACCTTACGTTCTCCTCACCGCACCATATCACCAGGCAGTTATTTTCAGCAAGCACGCTCATTGCCGCATGAGTGATCTTACTACCTGGCCCCAGCATCAGCACGGCGAGTGTAGCCACGGGCACGGGAGTTAAGCCACTCACATCATGCAAAGCAATAGCATGCTCGTGTTTATCTACCTGCACATGTTCCGCGTAAAGAAACGACAGGCTGTCCCTGAACTTCGGCAGCAGGTGCAGGTCTTTGACCCTTGTATCACGCGCCATATCACATCACTTTACCAAAGCTACCGAAAGCAACCCGAAACCGAAACCCTTAGCCGAGCCTATACCTGATTCGAAAGCCGCTCGAAACGCGTCAGGATCGGTCACTACAAGTACACCCTCGAAAACAGCTGCCGAAAAGACAGTCTCACAGCCCCTGGTCGTTAACCCTTTCTGTTTACCATCGGATATGACCCGTGCCTGCTGCACAAAAAAGCCGTTAGCTTCGCCCTTGCGATTAAGCCACTCCAGGCGCTCCATCTCGCCATATATGCCTTCGCGCTTACCCTCCCGCTTTACAGTAGGATTAGCCCGCAGCCTAAAAGCAAGGCGCTGACCAGCCTTGAAGACAGGAGCAACATCCTTGCATTGAATCTCGGTAAGTAGATAATCATCAGGCGCAGTGATCCTGCTCCAGTCCGGCTTTATAGCCGACTGAACCAGCGCCCGAAGCATACGCCCCTCGTTCGATTCGTCCACCCGAAAGAGTACCCTTGCCTCTTTCCAAGCCTCCTTATCGACCCCGAAGGCCTTGCAGATCGTGCGATGCATTTGATAAGGATCACGCAACTCAGCCTGCACCTGACGGCTGCGAGGGTTAAGCTTAAGCATCGACAGATACATCAGCAGCCTCCTTAATGCGCGACACCGGCGTTAGTCTTCTTACGTGCCTAAAACCATAAGCGCGAGTCTGATTAATTCTCAGCGCATCCTGCCGGACGATATCCCCGTCCTTATCCTCCACATAGACAGGCAACAGCCTGGGAGCATTTTTGCGCTCCTTATCAAACCCCTGCCCCATCCATGACCAAGGGTGATTGGTAAGGGCATCTTCGATGCTGGTGTAGCTTCCCTGGTCGTCCGGGTCGAATACCGGGCGAGTCGGCACGCAGGCTTTTCTCCCCAGGTAAACAGGCCACTGTGGATTGCTTAGCGCGATCTCGCATTTTTGCAGCAGCCCATCGAAACCATCCCGCTCCTCAAGCGCCACTAAAAACGCCGCATCCTCCAGGTAATATCGAGGCGAAACGATGGTAGCCGGAGTGGCGTCTGGGTCGGCCATAAGCTTGCTTAACGACTTCGCCGTCGCCACACCGCTATGCCTGAACGAGCCTTCCGCGGTGGGAAGAAAACCGGTCACCGTCTGATAATCCTGCACCACTCTGCCAGGACTCTCCACACGCACCCCAAAGCGTAGGCCCCTATCGAGCTCACTTTCAAGCCGGGGATCGCCTCTCTTATAGCCGAGGGCACATCCGAGTAGCCCGATTACTCCCGACTTAGTTGGTTCGGTCCCGGTGTCTCGCACATCCCAGCGTGACCGCTCACCCCAGGACTGCCACACCCCTTCCAGCCGCAGCAGCAGAACTCGCCTACCCATTGCAGATCACACCTTTCAGCTGTTCGCAGAGGCTATTAAGATCGCCAACACGGGTGATATCTACGCCGTCCGCCGTGAACTCCGGGTGTTCGGGCGCGAGTATGAAGCGTGCCTTGGCGTTAAGGTTAAACCCATTAGTTACGGCACAAACATGCTTTGCGAGCTTCTCGACCGAGTCCTTTACAAGGCCGGTGTTCAATGTGACCCTTGCAGGTTCTACAAACGCATTGGCATAGTTGACAGGCGTGTTATTTGGTCGCACCTCCACCAGCACCGCAGCCGGAAGCTGATGAGCGCCGAAGGTGTTCTGCTTACCTGAGGGAGTGGTAAGAATGGCACTCTTAAGAAGCGCATTCACCGCTCTGGCGGCAAGCTGGGTGGCATCTTCTTTCTCACTGGATGTGATACCTTTCTTGCCCGCGCTCTCGCCGGTAAGGTTGGCGACAAGACCGTCGAAGTCGATGGAGAAATACTTGTAGTAACAGGCGGAATTAAACTCCACATCACCAATCATATCCGCTCCCGCGTCCTCTTCGGCATCCGATGTTCCTTTAAGATCGTCTACGGCGGTGAAGTAATCATATTCATGCTCTACCTTATGCGTGGATATCGCGTGAGCTACCTGCGCGGAAGCTTCGGCATCACGGAACGCGCCGGATGTAACCATCCTGCCGAAGAGCGCTATGTCCACACTGATAGGCCTGTAGCCCCTGAGCTGAGCAGACGCCTGCAACTCCGCAGCTTTCTTATCCTCGAACTCCTTGGCGGACTTGGCAGACAGGACGGCTTCTTTCATCACATCGGCAACCGCCGATATATCCGCGTCGGTAAGAAACATCGTCTGTGCAGTAAAATACGCGCCGTTTTTATCCGGCTGCTGCTCGGCCCCGGCTGCTGTGCCAAAGCCCGAAGCCTTCTTTGCAGCGATCTCCGCCATCTCTGCGGAGACCCCATCAGCGATCAGTTTCTCTCGGACAAGCTCAGGCAGTCTGCGAGTGCGGTTGGCAAGGCAGCCCTGCATCTCCTGCTGGAAGATATCCGAGCGGCGGATGCTCCGCTTAAGGCACTGGCTGGATATGCGGGCTCTCTTCCAGCCGCCGAATACGGCTTCTTTGGGGCTGCCGGTATCGTCACGGTTGAGGTTAGATGGCGAATGGTTCTGAAGCATATGAATCTCGATAAGCATTTTAAGTGTTCTCCTTTTAGTCGGTAGTGGTATCGGTTTGATTATCTTCGAGCGATTCTAGAGCCGGAGCGAAGTAGCTGCGCGCCCAGCGCTTCTGAACGGCTTTTCTATCTCCGTTCCAGAACTTAACGTCATGAAGTAACTGCGCCCAATATATGCGAGCGGAAGGCTCTTTCTTCGATATCACGAGCTTGGTGAGTTGCCGGAGCCGAAATGCAAGCTCTCCGCCCATCTTGGCATCGAAATCAGCATCGAGGAGTATATTAAAACGCCTGTCTAGTGGACTGGCTTCCGATGTCGATGCGCCGCTCTTAGCTCGTAAGGCTCGTAAGGTCGCGCCAAGATCACCTTTGGATGCAGTTTTACCGTCGATGGCGTCTTTATCCGCGGCAAAGAGCGTAGCGATAAGAAAGTAGGCTTCCTCGTTCCAGGGCTTCGCATACCGATTCAACAGTCCGTAGAACCAGGCGATACCCCTGGCTTCGCAGAGGCTATTACCGACGTTACGGCGCAACGCCGCAAGCCTGCCTCTTTCCAGCCTCGCCAGTTCGCCGATAAAAGATCGCTCCGCGGCCAGTTTATCTTCCTGAATTTCGGGCTCAGCGGCAGGAGCCTGGGGGGTTGTATCTGTCACTGCATATATCCTCCTTTTGTTGAAGTATTAACTTTGGACTTTTTCTTGGCGTCTTTTTCTTCGAATGTATCGAATATGGTTCTCAGAGAGCGCAGCAGGCTAAGCCGAGCTTCCACCTGCCGTTGAATTGAGTCTCCGTAGGTATCGAAGCTTTCCGAAGCGCTATCAAAGACGTTTATCGCAACTTTTCTTACACTTTCCCGCCATTTATCATCGACCAGGAACTTCGCCTCAGCCCGTTTATCACCAGGCACCGCAGCCAGTTCTTCGAGTAGGTCGGAGTAGATCGGGCGAAGGATAAACCAATACTGCCTGGTTGTATTGTCGATAATGGTCTCCAGTGCCTTGGCGTTGCCGTTGCCATCCCTGGGATAAAGGTGTTTTATAGCTCTCTTAATGGCATACTCAGCCCTGTCCGCGTTTTCGATTGCCTCTTGCGCGAAGTTCGCGAACTTACTACCGGTAATAAGCTGCGCGGGAACGCAAAGATCTTCCTTTTGCCACTCGAAAACCTTCATCTTCATGTCAGTGCGCATTCCATAAGCGCTAAGGGAGAGAGATTTAAGCGAGATGCAGTTATCAACCACAAGACGCTCGAACTGATCGACTAGAGAGGGGCGGTTGAATCCCACGTTGCCCTTCGCCGACTTGTATATCCCCTCCCTAAGTAATGCGAGTGGACCGGTGTCTCGCCATATCTCCTTACCGTCCTGAGGCCGCATCACAAGAGGCCCTTTTTCTGTGATCTTATAGGGCACACTCGGATCAGTCCATGTAAAATCACACGAAGCTCCCGCACGAAACTTCATCGACCTGATGAGTACAGGCGAATCCACACCGGAAAGCGAACACTTGCCCGGTCCACTTGGAACGAGCTTGATACACCTGGGCCGCCAAGTCAGCGCTTCCAGCAGGCTTGCCTTTGTGCATCTACCGTCGGTTTTAGGAGGAAGTGGGTTTCTCCAGGCCACAGGCGCGGTTCCGGTCAGCCTAGAGTCTCCGACGAAGCAGTTCAGACAGATGGTCTCGAATAAGCTCCTCCCGTTAATAAGCACATACCAGGGCGGCGCTCCATTAATGGATGGGGCAAGCCCAGCGCCACCGGCGGTCATAAATGGAGCGATTGTAGTAAGAAGTCGTGCCGCAGCAGCCGGGGAGACAGCGAAGTCGGACTCACTAAAGTGATGAAAGTGGCGTGCAGCAGTTCCCGACGGGACACACGGCAGCAGGCCTGAAAGCGGCTTATCCGGCAGCGCATCCATATCCGCAGTCTGCAGAAACGGCATTTTAGAGTCGAAGAGATCGAAGCGATCCCCCCACTTTTGGAAGTAGCCGTCGATCTTCGTAGGATCAAACTCCCCTGCACTTAGCAGGTCCTCTAAATCGAGACTATCCTTAAATTCCCAGATGTCCATTACCAGCGCGACTAAGAACCGGTATAATCCGAACTCCGCAATCGGCAGCGGGTCGGATATCGCCGATATATCATGCGCGGAGTGTAGGACATCTCTCAGGTTCATCTCAGTATACTCACCGTCCCGTATCACTGGGATCCAGGGCTTTGTGAGTAGGTTGAATGATACGTCTATAGGCATTTCTTCACCTCTTGATAGAAGGTTTTCTTGCACCAATGTATAAGGATGTATTGCTCGGTCATGCTCTTTTGCAGGGAAACATGACCGAGCGCTCTTAGGTAGGCCCTTTGTCTTAGCTAGGGCCTACCGTCCAGTGAGCATGCAATCAGCATATAGCCGCAGTAAGCGTGCGATAACGGTGGAAACACATCACCTTCGGCCAGAGTTATTTCTGTGCTTGTTTGCATATTGCTGTGATCGACTGCGGCGTATGTGCCTGACATTTGCACATTCTGGCCTACCTTAAAAAAAATCTGGAGGTCCATTTTATCACCTGCCTTATGATAAGTATCAATAGCGTAGCTGCCTAATATTATGTTATTCGTTTAATGCTAGCTTGTCAATGCTCTTATCAGGCAAATTTCCCTACTTTTTTTTTCAGCTTGTGTTATATTCATTTATGTCCCTACATGATGTAGGGGTGAACCGTATCACTAGCGAAGCTTAGCTTCGAGAAATGATTATTCCCCACGTTGTGGGGGTGAAAGCTCGGAGTAGGTCGGTGCCTACTCCGACAAATCCTCATTCATTTCTACACCCATCACAGGATCGCAGACTATCTCGAAGCCCTTTCCATCGCGGATTCCCTGCCATCTACCCGAGATAGTTGGAATTATTGTAGTCTGTCGCAGCCACTTCTCTCCCTCGAAAAACTGCTCGAATCCATTAGTCGCTATGGTATCTTTAAGCCAGTAAGCAGGTATATCGACCTTGTGCATAAATAGCTCCTTTAGCACATCCCGGCGGGGAGCTTTCTTGCAATGAACCACTTCGATGAGTCTGGGGTCTTCAATCATCAAAACGGAGCATGTGGCGCGTCCAAGGCGGGTACTCGCTGAGAAGTAGCTGGTCGTGGATTCGTCGGATTCATCCTTGGTGTGATCTATCTCAGCAAGGGAAAATACACGGCTACTCGGCGCAGGAATCAGAATATCGACCGCCTTACCCGCATCAATCTCCTTCTTTCGCTGCCTCTCTTCATCAGCAATCGTCTGTTCGCGTTCGGATATGATGCTATTTATAACACACTCATCACCGTAACACGCATCGATTAAGGGTCGAAAATCAACTGGTAAACTGAATTGTTCACAGCCTTCGATAACCGCAATTGTACGCAGCAGCGCAGCTTCACCGTAGACATATCCCGATCTACCAAACTTCGGATTCTGCATTTCCGGCATCAGCACATGAAGAGCTTCTTCCAAGCCGTAACGAGGAGTACCGATCTCTTTATGACGCCAAAGCCTTCCGCATCGCTGAAGTAAAAGGTCTATAGGAGCGAGTTGTGAGATCATTACATCGAAATCTAGGTCTAGTGACTGCTCCACGACCTGCGTCGCAACAAGCACCGCTCTTTGTGGTCGTTTCCCTTTCTTTACAGCCTCTTTGCCGAATAGCCCGACTACCTGCTCCTCCAATTCACATCGTCTATAAGCAGGGAACCGTGCATGAAATAAATAATGCTCACCCCCGCAGTCGATCTCCTTAAGCTGCCTGAAAACTGCCTGAGCCTGCTTTACGGTGTTTAGCAGCACACAAGCGCAGCCGCCATCTTTCACTAAATCAACTGCTCGTTTAGCTGTATATTCTGCATCATCGATGCTTACCTAGATGCTGCTTTACATGCACAGTGCGAGAGGTTTGAGCTTCAACAGGTATAACTCTTGTTTCGCTTCCATCGAGTGGAACTATGGTGATGAGAGGATAAGGTTCGATTATATCGGTATCTTCCTGCACCACTCCCCCATAGGCATTAATTAGACGCAGCTTCTGCGGCTGCGAGAGCGTCGCTGAGAGCATGATGACAGGTATCCTTAGCACCCTGCACCACTCCAGCAGCCTTTCGAGTATGGTGGTCATGTATTCATCGTAGGCATGGACTTCATCTACGATAAGGACCTTCGAGGAAAGCCCGAGGAGTCGAAGAAACCCGTGCTTGACGTTCAAGGCTGCCATCAACGCCTGATCGATTGTCCCGACTCCTTCCGGAGCAATCAAGGCACGCTTCGAGGGGTTGAACCAATCACGAGCAAGCATGTTCTCCTCTTCAGAACTATCGCCAAGTATCTCAAAGCCACTTTCAAGCGATACATCATCCACCAGCCAAGACATCCCATGCACCAGCCTAAGGCTAGATACACATGGACGGCGTTTACGAAGAAACTCCCTATACCTGCCGTGCATCTGATTGCTGGTAGCCATCGTAGGAAGCGCGATATATGCGCCGCACGAGCCGTTTTGAAGCTTCCAGCACTCGGAAAGGTAGATTGCAGACTCCGTCTTGCCTTCGCCCATTGGTGCCTCTATAATCGCGAGTCCAGGAGGAATACTGCCTCTGCAGGCATCTTCGAGGGCCTGTTGGGACGACCTTAGGCTAGTGATCTGCGGCCAGATGTCCCGAAACGAGGGATTTGCGAGAGAGGTGATACAATTGCCGAGTTGGACAAGCTGAAGTGCACTAACAGCGCGTGCGGCTTCTGTGCGGGCCTGTTGCCAGTAGTCAGAGGGAGTTACCTCCGTATTTAGAGACGGATACCGGAATAACTCCTCGTTAGATGCAATCCAATCGGAGAGAACGTTAAGGCCTATGAGCTTAACTCCCGTAGCACTGGCATTGGTTACCCCCGCTGGAGCAGACTGCTCATCGGGTATCCCTATCGTGTCGGCAAGCATTTCCGCGATACGGTCCCGGATCTGTTCCCAAAGATCGTGCTCGGGAGATTCTTCACTGGGGGCACATGGCTTGGGAGTGAAGTTGCCGTGATGAGCTCGAAGTGTAGCGGCGACCATACGCACAGTGGATGAACTCCAGCCACACTCGCGAAGATGCTTGCCCATCCAGACGCCCGAGCGCGACTCGTGCCGAAATCCGTCGTAACGCGATGGAAGCGATAAACCGAAACCTTGAAGCCGATCTACCTGCACGTCATCCAGAACTTGGAACTCCGGGTCGGCTTTTCCGATGTCGTGCAGCGCCGAGAGGTATATAACCCACTTTGGCGGGATATCATCTGGACAGCCAAAGCAATCTAGGAGCCGTTCGCAGACGGCACCTGTATCAAGCAGGTGACACCAAAGTGGATGGTAAGGGTTTGTTTTTGCCCACAGCGCCTGCGTAAATACGTCCAGATCAATATTGCCAATCACTATCGCCCCCGGAAGAACATATACAGCAGAGTTTGGCACAATTATACCAAACAGGACTGACAGAACATGTCAGTAGAGTGATACTAATTTATATATTTACAAAGGATGGGACAATGGGGATTAGATGCACTTGCCGCACAAGTATATGATATAGAGAGCTGTCTAAGTCGCCATTTTATGGGCACTGGCGGTGCGGATACATTCTCTGCTTTTTACAGCCCCATCCAGACATAAATCGCAATAGGCAATATCATAAGAATAGCCCAACAATATAACGGCATATATTAACTATACCTCACATACGGGTCCAGAATGCTCAGCCTATCTACATTCGCCCGCCTCTGTCCGATAAGCTCAGGGTTCTCAGCATATTTCTTGACGCTCCGCCGATCACCTCCGGTCTTGCGGGCTATCTCTCGATATGAATGCCCACGACGCTTGAAATAATCAATGTCCACTTTAGTTTCCTGTGATACCATAAATGCTGACTCCGTGCTTGGCCTTTTCAACCTAAGACTACGGAGTCACGGCGGAAGAGCAAACTCCTCCACCCAGTATCTACATCACGAGTGGTACATTTTCACAGCGCCGAATTTGGATCATTTTATCACCGCCGCCGACACGGCTATTGATTGTAAGCCAGATAAAGCGCTGGACGCGGCTTACTTCAAAGGCGCTTCGCTAATTATTGATAGATAGACCTTCACTTACGGCCATTACTCATTAATCACTACTCATTACAAAATCCCTTTTCGCCTTCTCGTGCTTTCGCGAATAACTATTGAGTTTCGCATAATGATGTGACGTACTGGCGGGGCGGATCGAGCACGAAGCCTTTTGCCAGGTTGCCACTACATTACCTGAAACTCAGTAGAAGCAG
>Ga0207433_10003848_pt1 | contig 28247 bp, 16 predicted proteins | sample YelNatPaOPGAMG01_FD_187559 | JGI IMG/M metagenome (GOLD analysis project Ga0207433, IMG submission 187559) | Hot spring thermophilic microbial communities from Obsidian Pool, Yellowstone National Park, USA - OP-RAMG-01 (SPAdes) (version 3) | ecosystem: Environmental > Aquatic > Thermal springs... | reverse complement strand
AGCCATTGGTAGGCGTGTTGGTGTGGGCCAATGCGCAGTTGGCCCTCACAGATGCGGCGGGCCGGTACGTCTTCACGGATTTATTGCCCGGCTATTATGTGGTGACACCGGAATGGAGCGGGTATGCGTTTGACCCGCCCAGCCAGGGGGTGGATTTGATCACCAACGTGGAGGGCGTTGATTTTGTCGGGTACCGCCTCTTTACCATTGCGGGGCGGATCACCGCCGGCGCAACGCCGCTAGCCGGCGTGGCCGTGAGCATTGGCGACAGTGTGGTGGTGGAAACCGACGAACGCGGCTTTTATCTGGCGACTGTGCCGGCTGGAACTTATGAGGTGGTGCCGGATCTGGCTGGAGCTGAGTTCAATCCGCCGGCGCGCACCGTTACGGTCGGCCCAGATGCCACCACGGTGAACTTTCAAGCCGCATTGTATGAAATCTCCGGTCGCATCACTTTCGAAGGTGTTGGCCTGGGAGGGGTGACACTGCAGGTGGGTGACCGCACCGTCCAGACCGACCCGGACGGGTTCTATCGCGTCAGTGGGTTGCTACCGGGCCAATACGATGTGGAACCGGAGCTGGCGGGCTACGAATTTGACCCGCCGTTCGTTACGATCAATCTGGGCGCGAGCGCCACGGGACTTGATTTTGTCGCACGCGGCACCTTGGTTATCACCGGTTTGGTGCGGAAGAACAATCGCCCCTTGGCCGGCGTGACGCTTACGGCTGGGCCTCGTGTGACAGTCACTACCGACCTTGGAGTGTATTTCCTGACTAACCTGCCGCCTGGAACCTATACGGTGACACCCGCTTTAGCGGGTCACTTCTTCGAGCCAACCAGCCAGCGGGTCACCTTGACCACGGAGGATGCTTTCGGAGTCAACTTCACCGCCTACTCGGCCGACACGCTCCGGATCAGCCTGGCGCGAATGGGCAATGCCGTGCTGTTGACAGTGCGCGCCCCGCCCGGCGGGACCTACCAAGTGCAAACCACCCCCCGGCTGGGGCCGGCGGCTAGCTGGCAGGTTGTGGCCTCGAATCTCGTGGCCGGTACCAACGGCCTCTTCCAATTCCAAGACACCGTTGCGTCGAATCGGCCTGCGCAATTCTACCGCGTCGTCCGCTGATCTGGGTGGGAGCAAGAGGCAGCGCCTATAGCCCAGTGGCGTGGCGCGTCCGGCAGGACTCGAACCTGCAACCTTCTGATCCGAAGTCAGAAGCTCTATCCAATTGAGCTACGGACGCAGCCCAAGCCGGTAGTCCCAGGATGCAACCTGCCCAGCCTGACTGCAAATCAAAACGCACGGGTCACCACGGTGCCTCGAGGGGCCTCTGCCACACAAGCAGCTTGCTGCTCAGGCCAGCCGAGGTGCGCCGAGGTTGGGTTCCTGGCAATGCCACCGCTCCCGAGAAACATGTGGAGAGGTGCATTTGATCGGAAGGTGCGTCTTGGCCAAGCGGCTTCGCCGGGCCCAGATCAACCGGTGGCTTTAGTTATGCGCAGAAACACCACTGCCGCCCAGCACCTGGAGCCTCTCAGGGCTTCGGGTTGCTGGACGTGGAAAGATCGCCTGTTAACGCCGCACCTGCAGGCCTACTCTGTGCACGGCTTATGTGGCCTTTTTCTAGTCAGCCGAGACGACATCGTGGGCGGTTCGGGCCCAGCGAATTTGGCGGAGCCCGCAGCCCAAAGTGTGCGGTGGTCTACGAACCCGCGCATCAGGCACAGCGCTTTGCCCATGCCTGGCGCCAAGCTTTCCGCCTGAGTCCCGTTCGAGCTGTCCGCCTGGGGGCAAAGCCATTGGCCTGTGGCCTAGCGGTTGTTTGGGTTGGTGCCGGGTGCGCAGCCCAACCTCAGGCTACCAAACCAACGCACCAGCCGGTCTTGCAACTGCACCGGTTCGAGTTCACCCAACCGCAGATGGGTGTGCCGTTTCGAATCGTGTTGTATGCCTCGAATCAGCAGGCCGCAGCTCAAGCGGCTACTGCCGCCTTTGCACGCGTGGCTGCTCTGAACGATCTGTTTTCCAATTACGAGACCGACAGCGAGATCAACCGCCTGTCCCAAGCCTCAGGCCAAGGACGAGTCGAAAAGGTCAGCGCGGATCTGTGGCGTGTGCTGGTTCAGGCCCAGCAGTTGGCCCGGCGGTCCGGAGGCGCTTTCGACGTGACGGTCGGCCCGGTGGCAAACTTATGGCGGCGCGCCCGTCGCTTAAAACGGCTCCCGGAGCCTGATCGGCTCCGAGCTGCTCGTGCGGCGGTGGGCTATCAGTACTTACGTCTGGACGCCAGCCGCCAGACCGTCGAGCTGTTGCGCCCGGATATGCGCTTGGATTTAGGTGGCATTGCCAAAGGCTACGCAGCCGATGCGGCGTTGGCGGTGCTGCAGCAGCACGGCATCAGTCGGGCCTTGGTCGATGCCAGCGGTGACATGGCCGTGGGCGACCCGCCGCCCGACCGACCCGCTTGGCGAATCGGGTTGGAACGACCGGACCGGACCAATGCAACCGAACGCGAGTTCTTGCTCCTAAGCCGGGCGGCAGTGGCCACCTCAGGCGACCTTTACCAGCACGTCGAGATCGATGGAATCCGATATTCGCACATTGTGGACCCCCGCACTGGGCTGGCCCTGACCAACCGGTGCTTTGTCACAGTCATCGCCCCGGACTGTACCACTGCCGATAGCCTGGCTACGGCCGCTAGCGTGTTGGAGCCGGAAGCTGCCTTGCGCCTGGTTCGGGCTACTCCAGGCGCCGCTGTCCGCATCATCCGCCCCACTGGTGAAGGTTGGCGCCAATGGCAAACGCACCGGTTCGAGCAGCTCGTTGTCCGCGCAGGCGACCCACGCCTGGGCCGACCTTAGATCCAAATTGAAAGCAAACTGCGCCTCCTACGCTCGGGACGGGTCTGCGGCTTGATCGGCATTGGCTGGGGCTTAAGGACGGCCTGGGCGGGATTCCACCTTGATGACCACTTGCACGGGGGATTCCAACGGCGGCAGCACCCCGGGGACAATCGCCCAGTTCTCGTCGTCTTCGCGGCCCAGCCGAGGGTTATTGATCAGGGCATCGGGGTCTTCCATCACCGCCACAATCGAGCCCACTAGCTCCGCAACAAACCTGCCTTCTACAATGTGCGAGCCGGTATAGACCCATGGCCCACGCGTCGCGGGAGCGCGTCGCCGCCGGTCCCGGATGGCCTCCTCAGCCCGAATCCGCTTCGGCTGGCCTTGGTCAGTCCAAAGCAGTTCGATGGTGACCGGATCACCGGGCAGCGGTTCCGAAGGTGTCTGCGGGAAGGCGTTGGTGCCGGCGCCCTTGGCACCCAACAACAGCAAGGCCAACTGAATTTGGTGCGGAGCAACCTGCGTACGTAACAAACTCTCGTGCGTTTTGCCGGATGTGTGCACCAGCAAATACTCGATCAGCCCAGCGTCCATGTTCACTACCGCAGGGAAGCTGATCGTCCGCTCCCGCACATTCAGCTCGATGGCGCCCAACGCGAACGTGTTCGAGCCAATTGGCCGAAGCCACGCATTGCTCAAGGCAGCTAGGTTGTGGGCAGGGTTAGCTGCAGCTACTCCACCGCCGGCCGTGGCCGAACGCGCCTGCGCTTCTGTAGGCTCAAACGGTTCCGCTTCAACTCCGCCGGCCAGACCCGCCGGACAAGGCCGTGTGGGCGGCTCAAAAGCCATCGCCAGCTCCTGCGTCGGTCTGAAGGGTTCGGAAGAATCCAGCGGCCGCTCCCACGCGCCCGTAGCCACCCCGCTCAGCGCCACTGCGACGACCAAAACAGCCCTGCCCGCCACACGTCGCGGTGCCTGGCTGCGTCGGCCTTCCGGTGCAGCCGACCCCTTACGCCCAAGCCCAGGGTTAAACGCTGCCACGTCTCGGATCATGATCACCTACTCATATAGCGCTAGACTCCGCGCCGGTTCAAGCGGTAGTAGCGTGCAGCCAGCCGCGCCACCCCAAGAAGTGCAACCGACTGGATGGCCGGTCACACTTAACCCCAAGGTTTCCATCAGATCGAGCACGCGCCGCAACCCGTCGGGTACCGCCGGCAAACGACCCGCTCCGCCTTGGTGCTGCCAGCCACCCCAAGGCGCTGCACAACCAGCCCTAGGCCCAATCGGCTTTGGGCGTTGGGCATGGGGCATGGAGCGGGGCGCATGGGGCTGGGAGCTTGAGCAGAGAGCAGGAAGCAGGAAGGAAGGAGCTCGAAGCTAGAAGCTGGGGTGAGTGGTTGCGGCGGCTCACCGAAACCGATCGGCCAGCAGCCAGCGCTCCCCATGGTCATCGCACCCCAAAGTTAGGCTGCCACACTCTCCTGGCCGCTCCGCGACCTTGGTCCCGGCGATGCGAGAGTTGGGATTTTGGTCTTCTGTGCTTCGGCACTTGTTTCGGGTTTCGCGCTGCAGAAAGTGCCAAGCAAAAGCTTGGTAATCCCAGTCAACTGAACCATGCGTTCACCATGACAAAGTGGCTACGGGCACAGAGCCGACCCTCAAGTGGACCAGGCAATCCCGCCCGCTGAAGCGGAGGAGGGCCAAGGCATGCGTCGCAAGGAGCAAACAGGCCCTTGAGAGGCCCAGATTGGCGTGCTAGCCCGTAGCGCAGGACAACTCCTGCCGGCAAACCATCACCGGTGTTAGGGATCAACCGCAGCCTCCGGATGGGCTCATCGGAGCGTGGGTGTACCGATCGAGTCGCCAGGGAGCCCGGAAGACCCTGGTCCCAGTCAAGCGGAGTCCGAGGAACCCAGACCTGATTGCGACGGACATCATTCCTGCGGCAGCCTCTGCGACAGTCCAAGCGCTGGAGGCACTACTTTCCTTTCGGGAAGCGCCTCTGCTGCCGGGCCGCTGGGAACTGAGACTGGGCGTAGGCCATCAAGCCAAAGCATGGCCTGCTGGCGTGGTGAATGGTGCGTGGCCGAGCCGATTGGGGCGATAGCTAGCTGCGGAAATGTGCGTGTCCGGTTCGACGACGCCCAGGTGTCGGCGGGGACTGACAACCGGGGTCTATTTAACCCGGTTCCGAGCAGCCCTCTAAGTTTACAAACTTGCTTCTCATTGTCGCAGCCAAAGCCGCAGCGGTGAGGAAGGTCTCTTGAGGAAACTTCTGCGAGGGAAGGGATGGCTTTCTGTTTTGAGACGGGGCGAGAGGTTGATCGGTCAATTCGCCGATGCCGCTCTGCGTTGGCGGACCTGCTCGATCTTCTTGTCGAGGCTGCGGCGTAGGGCTGGCAAGGCAGCAGCCAGGTTGTCATACAGATTGGCGGCTAGGTCCCACTGCTGGAGTTCTTCGGCCAAGCGCGCGGCGGCCAAGCTAGCTTCTTTGAGCCAGACCGGATCGAGTTGTTCGCCTGAAGCTAGGTTCCGGCCAAAGACGATGTTTAGGTAGTGGTCGAGCGCGGTGCGGAGCAGGGTCAGTCGTTCAGGAGGCTTTTTGAGTGCAGCCTGGCGTTCCAGCACCAAACCCAAACCCATCTCAGCCTGGCAGCGAGTGCTCAAGTCCGCCTTCAATTCCGGCTGCAGCACCTTACGGTAAGCGTCCAGGGCGTTATCGTAGTACTTGGTGTCTTGAGCGGCAGCCTGCTGGAGGTAGCAGTCGCCAATCCGGCCCCAAGCCAGCGGGACCAAGCGGCTCGTCGGGAACAACTGCGGGATGCGCTCGAAGGCGAGCCGGGCTTGTTCGAATCGGTTGACCGGCTGGGCTGGGTTGGGGTCTTCCTGCAGCCGGGTGTCGCCCAAGGCAAAATACGCTTCAGCAACCAGGTCAGGTGGGCAGTTGGTGTCGTTGGCGCTGACGATGGCCCAGAAGTGGTCGCCGGCGTCTTTCCACACCTGGCGCGCAAACGCGGCCCGGCCAGCCATCAGCCTGGCTTGATAGGCCAAGGCCCCGGGCACCCAGTTGGTGTTCTCAAAGACGCGTTGGTAATTCTTCTGTGCGTTGACGAAATCTTTCTGCCCGTAATAGAAGTCGCCCAACCAATACTGCGCTTGGGGCGCCAGCCGGTGCGTGGGAAACTGGGCTAGGAAATTGGTGAACAGGTTGAATGCGTTGGAGGTTTGGCCGGCTTGGTAATGCGCCCAAGCCAGGCTGAACAGCACTTCGGGTCGGTGTGCATTGGTGGTGTGGCGTCCGAGCCATTGTTGGTAGGAGGCAATCGCTCCAGCCCAGTCGCGTTCCGCCGCATGAGTTCGAGCCAGAGCCAGTTCCACCTCGGCTCGGAGTGGAGATTGAGGGGCTAGCTGGAGAAACCGGTTCAGCAGGGCCCGAGCTTCCGCAGCTTGTCCAGCTTGGGTTCGGCGTTGGCTGACCCACAGCACACCGCGGTCAGTCAATGGTCCGGCGGGATAGTCCCGCAACAACTGCTCCAAAGCCTCGGTGGCCGCCTTGAGGTCACCCAGCTCGAGGCTGACCCGAAGGGTTTGGTAAAGGGCCAGCTCGACCAGCTCACGGCGGACGCGTGGCAAGGCACCATGCTCTGAGATGAGCTTACGATAATTGGCCAGCGCATTGGTGTAATCCTTTTGCAGGGTTTGAGCGTCAGCCAATTTGAACCGAGCCACGGCTTGGTCTTCAGACAACGGCAGCGTTTGAGCTGCCGCCTGGAAGGCGGCGGCGCTGTCGGCAATACGGCCTTGGAGCCACAAGCACCAACCGCGGTTCAAGTGCGCTTTGCCTTGGAGCGGGCTGTTGGTGAAAGTAGCTAGCAGCTTGTCAAAGTGACCCAAAGCTGTCTCCAAGGCGTTGGTGGTGGCCAGCAGCTCGTTGGTCGGGGCGGCTGGCGCCCCGGGCTGCATTTGGCTCAGGTAGTATTTCAGGTGCACTTCGCCCAGAGTTAACAGGGCCAAGTCCGAGCCGGTATCCTGAGGAAACTGGGCCAGGAACGTTGCTAAGCCTTGGACCGCTTCGGTCAGTTTGTCTTGGGCCAGAGCTAATCCGATGATCTTCAGCAACGCTTCGCGTCGCCGTTCGGCGGGTATGCTTGGGGCCAGGTTATTGGTGTAGGAGGCGCGAGCAGCCTCCAGCAGGCCGAGCCGGTGTTGGATATCGCCCTGCAGCGCGTAGGACTCGGCTAGGAAGCTGGGCTGGCCAGTGGCCGCGGCCAAGGCGACCAAGTTCGAGGTCAGTTGCAGGGCCGCTTCCGGTCGATCGGCGGCGGCTCGGAGTCGGCACTGCAAGTAAGCCAGGCGCCATTTGTATTCGGGCAGCAGGTCGCGGTTGGCCAGCGGCTGAAGCGCTTGGTTGGCCGCGTCGAACTGCTGGGCTTCCAACAGCGCCTCAGCCAGCAACAGTTGGCCGCGCACAACCACTTCGTCGTTGGGCCGCGCGCGGGCGGCGGTTTGAAAGACGCTATCGGGCGGCTGCAGCAGCGCAATGACCTGCGGCCAGTCTCTGAGTTTGAATCGGGCCACGGCCTCACCGTAACTGGCTTCCAACAACCGCGGCGATTGCGGCTGCTCGCGGATCAACTGGTTAAACGCGGCTGCCGCAGCCGGGTAATTGGCGCTGTCCAGGTAAGCTTTCCCCAACCAGTACCGATACGCGTCGGCCAATGCCCCAGCCCGAGCTAGGTTGGTGCTCAACAATTGAATGGCCACCTGAGACTTTTGCTGTTCCAACGCTGCCCGCGCCTGATACAGCAACGCCTCGGCAAGCAACGGCGAAGCCGGGTACTGCTCGACAAACCGCCCAAACTCAGCTTCAGCCCAGGAATAGGCTCCGGTCTGGAAACCGCGCACGGCAGCTTCGAACAGCCGGCTTTCAGCCGACTCTTGCGCCAGCCCAAGCCCAAGTCCTAACCCCAGCCACAACACTACCAGGCCCAGAACTGCCCGGCCCCACGGCCCATGCCCGCGGCCTGGCCGAGCAGTTCCAGGCCGGCGCCATGGCCTGGCTCCGGTTTGGCCCATCGGCCCTGGTTGATCGAAAGCCGAAGTTGGCCCGAGCCAACTCATGCAAACAGTTCCCGAACAAACTGGCCGTTGCGCCGGGCGTCAGCCACCGGGTCTTTGGATGGGCTGGAAGTCTCCAGCACGACCCAGCCTCGGTAACCGATACCCTTGATAGCAGCGGCGATGGACTCGAACATGGCGCGGTCTTGATCCAGGTATTTGGGGCCGTTCTTGAAGTGGAACTGGGCAATCCGGCCTGCCAACAGCCGCACATCAGCCGGCACATTATGGCCCTTGGTCACGCCGGTGTTATACACGTCGTAGTAGAGCTGGACCGACTCATGCCCGATGCGGTCCAACAGTCGGGCGTTCTGTTCGCCGTTGAGATAATTCTCGATGGCCAGGATCACCCCGGCAGCCTTGGCGCGCGGGGCAGCGGCTTTTAACCGCTCGACCACCGCGTCCAAATCGGCCTGTTTGACTTGGCCCTGGGCATCGAGCAAGTCGCCTTTACCAAAGAAGGCCACCAGAATCACCCGCGCCCCAAGCGCTGCGGCTGCGTCAATGCTCTGCTCCAGCCAGGCCGGTGCGCGCGGGTCGCTGGCCAAGGGATAGGAATTGAGCAGGCCCATCATCAGCGAGCAAATCGGCAGACCGGTCTGCTTCATCTGCCGTTTGTATTCCTCTTGCACCTTGGGCTCGGCGATGCTCAAGCGCGGGGCGGCGTTGCCCGCGCCCACTTCCACCCCGTCCAAGCCAGCTTGCCTGGCTTGTTCCAGGCTCAAGGTGCATGTGCCGACGCGAATGTTGGGCTGGCTGCCTTCGGCTTCGGCGGCTGGCAGTTGGCGGGGTATCCACAGGCCCGCAGCTAAACCCGCGGCGGTGTGGCCGAGGAATTGTCGGCGTGTCATCATGTGGCGGTGTGTCGCGGTCATGGACATCATCAGAGGCAGTGTTATCGGATCGGTCGGCAACCTTCAACCTCGGCCTGGCACAGGCACCACATTTTCTTGAGGGATGACCACTGTCCCCCGCTCGAAATCTTCGGCTGTCGGCGAGAGGGTCAGATTGTAAAGCGCTGGGTTTTCGTTGGGATCGCCCATGATCTGTTTCCAGGTGACCTGTTGCCCGGTGTAAGCCGAGATGCGGCCCATGATAGCTGTAGCGGTGGATTCGGCCACCGCACGGGCTTGATCCAGTGGTTGGCCCTTGTTGACGTAGTAGAGCACATCGATTTGCTCTTGATGATGGTTGGAGGGACCCTGCGGCAGGTCCGGCGGGATAGGCGACTGTTTCGGTTTGGGGTAATCCCGCCCATTGCTCCGGCCCCGCTCGTAAATGAACTCGTGCCCGGTCCAGTTCCAACAGCCGTTGACCTGGCGGCACATCGAGTGGATATGCAGGCCATCGCCATAGTCGTAATCGATGCTGAAAAAGTCGTACATGTCGCCGGCCTTCCGCCGCGCCCGACCGCCGAAGCCCACAGCACTGACCGGCACGTGGCCCACGAACCAGTTGGCCACATCGATGTTGTGAATATGCTGCTCGACCAAGTGATCGCCCGACAACGCAATCCAGTTCTGCCAGGTGCGCACCAGGTCATCGGGCGTTTGCGGGTTGATGGGCCGGGTGGCGAACATCGAGCCGATGCAGTAAGAGACCCGCCCGGCGTAGAGCTTGCCCCAGGCTTGCTCCACCGCAAGGGCTTGGTGGGTGTTGATGAAATCCCAATTGTGCCGCATGTCTGTGCCGGCCACGATCACTAGGCCTTTGTTCTTGGCCTCTTCACCTGCAGCGATGACACGCCTGCAGCCGGGTGGATCCACCGCAACCGGCTTTTCGATAAACGCGTGTTTGCTCGCCTTCACTGCCGCTTCCAGCAACACCGGGTGAAACACCGGTGCGGTGGCTATCAACACAATCTCCGCCTCGGTCTCCATGACGGCTTTATAGCCGGTGGGGCCGCCAAAGCAGCGCGCCGCTGGCACACCGAACTGCTGCGCCGCCTTTTGGGCCCGATCCAGGAAATAGTCCGCCAGCGCCACAAGCTGGACGTTGAATCCCAACAGCTTGCCGGCCTCCAAGATGTCCTGGGCTGCGCCACGGCCGCGGCCACCACAGCCAATCAGCGCCACTTTGAACGTGCGCCCGTTGCCTTTGGACTCAGCGCCCAGCAGCCCCGGCGCGCTGCAAGCTAACCCGCTCAGCACGGTGTTGCGGAGGAATTGGCGACGAGTCAGGTGCGTTCGAGTCACGGTTTGAAGCAACGATCGAGATTTCATACTCCCTATTCGATTCACTGCACCCGCTCCGCATTCAGGGCAACCGCATCCGCGCAGGGCCGCATATCTCATTCCCTTGCCTTCCACCGGCTCACGTAGCCGCCGCCATAAGGCGGGGGACTTGGCGCAGCCCTCGGATCAATCCGCCGGCTCACGCCGGCGGCTACAGGGTTGCCAGGGCCATGCCGTAGCCGCCGCCGTAAGGCGGCGGACTTGGGCGGGAGGCGGATCAATGCGCCGACCGACGACGGCGGCTACCTTGGCCTGCCCGCTGAGTATTAGCGGCCCGGCAGGAGTTCCACCCTGCAACGAACCGAGACGCGTCCTTTTTCAGCTTGATTCCGCGCGCTTCGGTCGAACCAGACGCTGCAGTGGAATGCGTTGGGCAGCCTGGCGCAGGAGCCGATCCTCCTGCTGCTTCATTTGGCGTCGGGCTGTCGGGGTCGAATCGTCGTAGCCCATCAGATGTAGGAGGCCGTGAACCAGGTATCGGGCTAGCTCGGTGGGCCAGCACGTTTTGAATCGGCGGGCCTGCAGCACGGCCTGCTCGACACAAATCACAATGTCGCCCCACAACGTCTCCACTTGAAGTGCTGGTGGCGCCTTTGGTCTGCGTGCCCGATCCCGCTGCTGCCGGGGGGCAGCGCCACCTGCAGACCGGGTATAGTCGAAGCTGATGACATCGGTCGGACCTGCGTGGCTTAGGAACCGCTGGTTGAGTTGGGCGATGGTGTCGGTAGTGACCAGGTGCACGCCCAGTTCCGCCTGCTGCACGCCCAGCAAGTGCGTCAGCACATGCTTCGTTAGCCGTCGTAGCCAGCGCAGGTCAACTGACCGGACCCGTTGCCGATTTGTAACAAAGAGCCTGACGGCTGGCCCGGTGGATGTGGCGCACGCGGCGGTGGGAGGTTGAATGGCCCTAGCAAATGCGAAGGTGCGCGGCAGGCAACGAGACGTGCGGCCTGCTCCCCGCATTGCGGGCGTCCCCGAACCGGGGCAAAGCCGGGTGCCGCAAGGCCGCTGTGGACTGGCCCGGTTCACCGGCGTTGGCTGCGGTGCTCTTCGTAGGCGGCGATGATGCGCTGGACTAACGGATGCCGCACCACGTCTCGGCGGGTCAGTTCAACAATCGCCACCCCCTCGACGTTTTTCAGGATGCGATGCGCCTCCAGTAACCCGGACTGTTTGTGCGGGGGCAGATCGATTTGCGTTTCGTCGCCGGTCACCACCGCTTTGGAGTTGTAGCCCAGCCGAGTCAGGAACATGAACATTTGCTCGGTGGTGCAGTTTTGGGCCTCGTCTAGAATGATGAACGCATTGTTCAGCGTCCGGCCCCGCATATAAGCCAGGGGCGCTATTTCGATGATGCCCCGCTCGGTATTCCGTTGGATCTCTTCGGCTGGCATCATGTCATAGAGCGCATCATGCAAGGGGCGCAGATACGGCTCGATCTTCTCGTAGAGGTCGCCCGGCAAGAAGCCCAACGCTTCGCCTGCTTCCACAGCCGGGCGGGTCAACACGATCCGAGCCACGCGTTCCTCGCGCAGCGCCGCCACGGCCATGGCCATGGCCAGATAGGTCTTACCCGTGCCGGCCGGCCCGATGCCGAAGGTCAGGTCATGCGTTCGAATCGCTTCGATGTAGCGGCGTTGGCCGGTGGACTTGGGCAGGACGCTGGCCTTCTTGGGTGAGGTCAGGATGCGTTCCGAATAAATGTCCCGTAAGGCCGCGATGCCCTCGTGTTTAACGATCTGGAGGGCCTGGGTGAAATCGCGCGCGCGCACCGGCGAGCCGCTTTTGACCGCGCCTTCGAGGAGCTGGAACAATTCGCGGGCTCGTTCGACCGCCTCAGGTGTGCCCTCCAGTTTGATCCAGCCCTCGCGTGAGGTGGCTTTGACGCCCAGGACGTCTTGGACGGCCTGTAGGTTATGGGAATCGTTGCCGAAAAGCTGCTGAACCAGTCGCGCGTTATCGAAATGCAGCGTCTCAGAATGCATCGCACCCATGGTACCGGCTTGGGCCATCAGGTGTTTTGAGCCAGCGCAGCCCGGAGCCGGGCGGCCACGTCCGCCAACGCTTCCGGCACCACCCGCGTGTCAGCCAAGACCGGCATGAAATTGGTGTCGCCCTCCCAGCGCGGCACCACGTGAATGTGCAGGTGCTCCACGATACCAGCCCCGGCGCATTTGCCCAAATTCAGCCCCACATTAAAGCCGTCGGGCTTCATCGTTCGCGTCAAGGCCTGAATGCAACGCCGTGTCAACTTCATCAAATCCGTCAATTCCTCGTCCGTCAGCTCGTCCAAGGTAGCGGCTTGGCGGTAAGGCACCACCATCAAATGCCCGGCATTGTAGGGGTAAGTATTCAGCACGGCAAAACACGTCCGCTCCCGCACCAGCACGTGGTAGCGCTGGTCGTCGTTGGCTTGGGCAATCTGCGTAAACAACGAGCCGTCTTTGGGCACCGGTTTGGGTGCCCGGATGTATTCAATGCGCCAGGGCGCATGTAGCCATTCCACGGTTAAAGCCTACGCTACTGGGGCCTCTTTTGTCAAAGAGCCAGCGCGCACGGCCATATCCCTGGTCTGCAGCCCCAGGCCGGGGCCGCACGGTTAACCGCGCGGCCAACAATCCGCATGCAGCCTGGGGTCTGGGGCATGGAGCATGGGCTTCGGCGTTGGAGTGGCTTGCTTTGCAGCCGCTGAAAGCTACCCTGCTAGCACGATGGCTGAACCCGAGTTGAACGCTGAGCAACTGCGGCGCTATGCGCGGCAGGTGGTGTTGCCTGAGGTAGGCGTGGAAGGCCAAAAACGGCTTCAGGCTACACGGGTGCTGTGCATCGGAGCTGGCGGCCTGGGCTCGCCGATTGCGCTGTATCTGACCGCCGCCGGGATTGGGCGGTTGGGCTTGGTCGAGTTCGATCAGGTGGACGTGTCGAATCTGCACCGGCAGATTCTTTACCGGACCGACCAAGTGGGGCAGTCCAAATGCCACTGCGCCCAGGAAACCTTGCGTGCGCTGAACCCGGAGGTGGAGGTGGCGGTGCATCCGGTGCGCCTCAGTCGGCACAACGCCCTGGAGATCATCAGCGCCTACGACATTGTTGCCGATGGCTCGGACAACTTCCCCACCCGCTACTTAGCCAACGACGCGTGTGTCCTGCTGAAGAAACCCTACGTATATGGTGCGGTGTTCCGATTCGAAGGTCAGGTGAGCGTCTTTGCGCCGCACTTGGGTGCGCCGTGCTATCGATGCTTGTTCCCCGAGCCGCCTCCACCTGGCACCGTGCCAAGCTGTGCCGAGGCAGGCGTGTTGGGGGTGTTGCCGGGCCTGATAGGCTGTCTTCAAGCCATCGAGGTTTTGAAGCTGGCTTTGGGCCTGGAGCGCCCCCTGCTGGGTCGGCTGTTGGTGTGTGACGCTTTGGCAATGAGCTTCCGCACCTTGCAGGTGCGGCCTGATCCGCAATGCCCCATTTGCGGTCCGCACCCGACGATCACCGACCTGATCGATTACGAGCAGTTTTGTGGGAGCAGTTGCCGAGCGGCAACCGAGGCGCTGGGCTCGGACGAAGTGACAGTCCACGACTTGAAGGCTGCGTTGGAGAATCCGGGGCTTGGGATTTGCGTCATCGACGTGCGTGAACCGCACGAGCATGCCATTGCGCGCATCCCGGGTGTGCCGCTGTATCCGCTGAGCACGCTGGCCCAGCGGTGCAGCGAGCTGGACCCCAACCGCACCATCTACGTGCATTGCAAAAGCGGCGTCCGTTCGCTACAGGCAGTCCAGTTGCTGCGTGCCCGCGGGTTCAAGTCTGTCAAGAGCGTCAAGGGCGGTATCCTAGCTTGGGCAGCGCAGATCGACCCCAGCGTGCCGATCTACTGAAAGGGCTAAACCGCACTGGTTCGCTGGGTATCCATCCGCCTTCGTCCCGGAGAGCCAAGCATAACCCCATGCAACGCCCATCCATGGGGATGGCAGCGCCTCAACGCCACTGATGCTTGGGGTACTTGCGCTGGAGCTCAGCCTTGATCCGTGGATAGTGCTGGCGCCAAAAGCTGGCCAGGTCTTGGGTGATCTGCACCGGACGCATGTTGGGCGCCAGGATCTGCACCACTACCGGCACCCGTCCCATCGCCACCCGCGGCACAGTCTCCACGTCGTAGAGCTCTTGGATACGCACTGCGATGTAGGGCGGCCCGTCAGCTTGGTAAGTGAGTTTGGGCGTTCGGCCATTGGGCAGGCGCACCCGCTCCGGTGCGTGTTCATCCAAGAGTTGTTGCTGGGCTGAAGAGAGCCAGGCTGTGACCAGTGGCTTGACTTCGCGGTCTTTGAGGTCCTTGAAGGAAACCGCGCCGTGGCAGATCGACTCGATCAGGTGTTGCCGGTCCGCTTCAGTTATGGGCGGCAAGCCCAGCTCAGGGCACCATCGGGCCAGGCAGTTCAACCGCAGGATCCATTGCTCGACTGCATGATCCCATTTGGGCAACTGCAATCGGCCTGCCAGAATTTCTTGGGCCAGCAATTGTGCCGCCTCATCCGCTGGCGGCGACTCGATGCGGCGGCTGGCAATGACCAGGCCGCGAAACACGGTTTGTTCCTCGGCAAAGACGCGTCGAGCCACTGCGTCGTAGTAAACCCGACGTTGGCTCTGGAGGTCCGAGCCAAAGAACTCCTCCAGCCAAGCCGGCTCGATGGCGGTGACCAGCGACAACAGCGTCTGGACGGTGTGGTCCGGGCCCTGCACTTCCCGGATTTCAGCCGCCACCACAAACGGGCTGTGGTGCACCACACTGTCGCGGGCCAAAAGGCCATGTCGGCCATGCACCAGTTCGCATCGCAGTGTGCCGGTATCCAACCGGCGCGCTACTCGGTCCGAAAACCCTATCAAGATGCATTTTTGCAAGGCCGCATCCGCCACCGCCCGAGCCGTCACGTCCAGCCCTTGCGCGGCTGCGATAGCCAAAAACTGCTCCAGCAGTGGCCCCACCTGACGCGCCACGGTAGGCTGGATGCCCAGCCGACGACACGCCTCCAAGTCAAACCCGTGCTGCACAGCGTAGTTCCAAGCGCGCATGAGCACCAGGAAATCCGAGGCCGCCCGATCCCCCAGCAGTTCAGCGCGCGCTTCCTCGACGGCCCGGCCTGGATTGCGTTGGAGCAGGTCACGACCTTGCGTTAAAGCCGCCACTAGACAGGCTTGATACACGCAGCCCTGCTGCTGGGCAGCCAACAACATCCGCGCATAACGCGGGTGCACCGGGAAAGCCAACATGCGCCGGCCCAGCTCGGTGATCACGGTGCCAGACGGGGCTACCGGAAGCGAAAGGGTAGGCGGGGCCGCTCTGTGAGCCGCTGCTGCGGTGGGCTGTGGCATCGTGGCCCCGGCTTGTGCGAGTTGCTGTTGAGCCTGCGTTCCAGTGGTCTGGGGCGGGCGAGCGGGGTTGGGGGTGCGCTCAGGCGCAGGCTGCAGGGCGCCCAGGTCCAACAGTAATCGCTCGGCATGCGCAAGGGCTTCGTCACTGGGCGGTTCCAACCAGCGGAATTGGCGCAGGTTCGTTACGCCAGCGGCTTTGAGGGTCAGCACCACTTCCGCCAAGTCCAAGCGTTTGATCTCGGGCAGCTCGTGCTCAGGCCGCGCAGCGTGATCTTCCTGCGTCCACAACCGCATGCAACGGCCCGGCGCAGTGCGCCCAGCTCGACCCGCCCGCTGGTCCGCCGAGGCGCGGCTGATCTTCTCGATGAATAGGGTGTTGAGGCCGCGCTGCGGATCGTAGCGGGGAATGCGGGCCAAACCGCTGTCGATCACCAACCGGATGCCGTCGATGGTGACCGAGGTTTCGGCCACGTTGGTGGAAACCACGATTTTGGGCTGGTCGTACCGGGCCACTGCGGCGTCTTGGTCACGTGGCGGCAATTCACCGTGCAACGGCAGCAGCAGGTAACCGCGAGACTCCGGCCGGCGCCGGAGCGCTTCCAACGTCTGTCCAATCTCGTAGGCCCCAGGCATGAAAACCAGCACGTCGCCACTGCCCCCAGCCTGCACGTAGCGCGCAAAAGCTTCCGCAGCCTGCTCCCAGACCGGCGCAGCCGCCCGGCTGGCGCGCCAGGGCAGATACTCGACTTCCACCGGATACACTCGGCCTTCGGACTGCAACACGGCACACACCGACTGCTGCGGTTGGGTTTGGGCTAAGGCAAAGCCGGACGGCTGTGGCCCGGCTTGCCATCGACTCAAATACTCTTCTAACAGCCCAGGCTGCAGGGTGGCCGACATCACGATAATCCGCAGGTCCGGGCGCCGGCTCTCCTGCAACTGAAGCGCTTGGGCCAGGGTAATGTCACCGTAGAGATGCCGTTCATGGAATTCATCGAAGATCAGCACCGATACCCCACGCAGGTCCGGGTCAGCCACCATCTGCCGCAGCAGGATGCCTTCGGTAACGAATTTGATGCGCGTCTGCGGGCCAGCCACAGACTCGAATCGGACCTGGTAACCCACTTCTTGCCCCAGGCGTACGCCTAGCTCGGCGGCCACTCGACTGGCTAACAGGCGCGCGGCCAGGCGACGCGGTTGCAGGATCACCACTTGCCTGGACTCCAGCAGGCCGTGGCGCAGCAGCATCTGGGGTATTTGGGTGGACTTGCCCGAGCCCGTGGGAGCCTGAATGATCAAGCGCGGGTGGGAGCGCACCCGGGCGACAATCTGCTCTTCAAGCTCGTAGATGGGCAATCGGTGGGGCATGGGTGAGTGGGTGTCGCTGGGGGCTGTTGGGAGGCGGGGCCATGAGGTGATTGGACAGCTCGATCCCAAGCCGCCGGGCTGATGGACGGCCTTAGCCTGCCACTCGGGCGCGGACCAATACAAAGTAAGCCAGCAAAAATGCCGCCAGCAGGTAGTTCAACCAGCTGACCTGCCGGCCGCGCCCGCTCAACAGTTTCACCAACGGATAGCTGATAAAGCCCAGCGCCAGCCCGTCGGCAATCGAGTAACAGAGCGCAATCCCGATCAACAGCACAAACGCCGGCACCGATTCACTGTAGTCAGCCCAATCGATCTTCTCGACGTTACGCAGCATCAACGCACCCACCAGCACCAAGGCCGGGGCGGTGATTGGCGGGTAACTGCCCACCATGGCAATGATCGGGCTGAAAAACAACGCCCCCAAAAACAGCACTGCCACCGTCAACGCCGTCAACCCGGTCCGGCCGCCTTGGGCGACGCCCGTGGCACTTTCGATGTAGCTGGTCACCGTGCTGGTGCCCAGGCAGGCGCCCACAATCGTGGCCACCGCATCCGACAGAAAGGCTTGCTGGGCCCGAGGCAATTTGTTGTCGCGCATGAACCCAGCCTGCTCAGCCACGCCCACCAGAGTGCCCACCGTATCGAAGAAGACCATGAACAAGAAGATCACAATATAGGGCCACATGGCCGGGCTGAACGCCCGCACCAAGTCCATTTTCAAAAACGTCGGCGCTAGTGATGGCGGGCTGGACAGAACCGCCGAGGCAATCTTGAACTGGCGCATCAACAGCGACTCAGCTACAGGCTTGGCTGCGGTGACAGCCGACCCCAACAGGGGCAGGACCACCTTTAGGCCAATCGCTAGCCCGGTCGCCGCCCCAATACCCCACAAGATCGCACCCCGGGTCTGTCGCGCCAGCAGCCCCGCAGCCACCAGTAACCCTGCAAAAAATACCATCAAGTCCGGCGACGTTAGGTGCGGATTGAGCTTCACGGCTGTGCCTGGGTCCTTGACAATGACGCCGGCGCTCTGCAGCCCTATAAAAGCGATGAACAGGCCAATCCCAGCCGCAATCGCGTTCTTTAAACTGGGACTGATGGCGTTCATGACCGCCTCGCGCACCCCCACCAACGTCAGAATCAGAAACAGCACGCCCGAGATAAACACCACGCCCAACGCAACGGCCCAACCCTGAGCAAACCCGGCTGCAGTGGCCGCTGGGATCGCCGACAACACAAAGAAGAAATTCTCGCCCATGCCCGGGGCTTGGGCGATGGGATACCTGGCATAAAGCCCCATGATAGCCGTGGCTACGGCCGAGGAGATGCAAGTAGCCGTGGTCACCGCCCCGAACTCCATGCCGGTCGCTTGACCCATCATCGCCCCCGACAGCACAGCCGGCTGCACAAAAATAATGTAGGCCATGGTCAGGAACGTCGTTAACCCCGCCAACAGTTCAGTGCGAACGTTGGTTTGGTGTTCCTGAAGCCGGAATAGCCGCTCGAGCATGGCGCCAACCTAAATGCCACCCGCCCGGTGTCCAGCGCGGACGAAGGCCGTAGCCCATTCAGCCGGTCGCCTTAAGGCCGGCACTACGCCACCTGAACTGGCGCCGCGCCACAGCCAGCCTCACCGGTTCAGCCAGGTGCATCTCATGGTCCTGGCTTCCGGCAACTGACGCCGGCGGCTACTAGGCTACCCGGTTAATGCCGTAGCCGCCGTAGGGCGGCGCACCCACTCGACCCCAGCGCGCCTTTCGCCGACTGATGGCGGCGACTACGGGCTCGCCGGAGCAATACCGTAGCCGCCGTCGTAAGACGGCAGACTCAGCCGACCCGGTCGATCAATCCGCCGGCTCGCGCCGGCGGCCACGGGTTAGGAGCGTGTCGCACTTGTTCCCGGGAACATGGGTGTGAATTAAACAACCATGGAACCGGGATTGCCCAATCAGGCAAAATGCCGCAACGGTTCAGAACCATCGATCGCAACACCCCCCTTGCTGCTGCCCCAGACCTGCGCGACTGGGTAACCCAGGATGATCTGGTCCGCTTCGTCATCCACGCTGTCCAGCGGCTGCCGCTGTCAGCCTTCGCGGTCAACTCCAAGGGCTGTGGGAATGAACAATATCCACCCCCACATGATGTTGGCGTTGCTGATTGACTGCTACGCCAACGGCATCGTCAGTTCCCGCTCCATCGAGCGGGCCACCTATCGAGACATTGGGGTGCGCTACCTGACTGGCAACACCCATCCGGATCATGACACCATCTGCACCTGCCGGCGCCTGAGGAGCAGATCAACCTGACGGATCCGGACGCGCGGCGGATGCGCAAGAGCCAGCGTGAGGGCTACAGCCAGAGCTACAACGCGCAGGTGGTGGTGGATGCCGAAGGCAGCCAGTTGATTGTGGGCCAGCGGGTCAGCGACAGTGCCACTGACGTAGGCCAGTTGGAGCCGGATGTGCAGAGCATTCCCCAAGGGCTGGGTCAGCCCACGGCGGTGCTGGCCGACTGCGGTATGCGACCAAGGCGGACTTTCAACGGCTGGGGCGGGAGCGACCGGGCCTGGAGCTGTATGTGAGTGTGTATCGGGAGGAGGCGCACGCTCAGCGGCGCTACGAGTATCGACCGTTGGACAAGGTGAAGAACCCCCGGAGGCTGAGGGACCCGGTGTTGGTGGCGATGGCCGAGAAACTGACGCGGCCTGAGGGTCGAGCGCTTGACCGGAGAGGGGTCTGCACGGTGGAGCCGGTGTTTGGGGTGATCCAGGCGGTGCTGGGGTTTGGGCAATTGCTGCTGCGGGGCCTGAAGAAAATCGGTGGGGAATGGGCCTTGGTGTGTCTGGCCTACAATGTGAAGCGGCTGCACCGGCTGGGGGCGGGGCTGAGACTGGCCGCGACGGGCTGAACAAGCGGGGGCCGGACTGGACTCTGGGGACTTTGGCCGCCGAGCGCCTCGGTGAGGCAGTCGGAACTGCCGTGTTGATCAGGCTGCCCGGTTCCCGAAATTGGTTAATCCCAACTGTCTGAATCGCTGAAAAGTCCTACCTCACCGGAGCCGTGAGCTAAGTCCGACAAACTCCTAGGGCGGTTTCCGGCAACCGAATGTTTCGGCTCCAGGCGGGGCTTGAACCAGGTTGGCGCACAGGGCACACTTGGTTCATCACGCGCGTGGCAGCTACATGCAGGCTAGGGTGCCCAGGCCGACTGCTGCGAACAGTCCGTAGCAGGGTATGGTGGTTTGGCTGGCTGATGTTGGGTGGTAAGCTCCTAGCCGGGGCAGCTACTGCCGCGGCGCTAGGCACAAATACTCCCCTGCAAGCCGGCTGGCGCGCCATTCAGCTTGCCGTTCCGAGTACGGGTCGGACTGGGTTTACCCCCGTGCCGGCAGCCAGCGCTGGGATTACCTTCAGCAATTGGGTGGCCCAAGAGCGGCACTTGACCAACCAGATTCTTCTCAATGGGGCAGGGGTCACGTGCGGCGATGTGGACGGAGACGGGCGCGTGGACGTGTATTTCGGGTGCGTAGATGGCCCCAACAAGCTCTACCGCAACCTGGGCAACTGGAAGTTCGAAGATGTGACCGAGGCGGCTGGAGTGGCCTGTGCCGGCTTGGACACCTCGTCGGTGTTGCTGGCGGATGTGGATGGAGACTGGGATTTGGATTTGATTGTCAGTTCGGTGGGCGGCGGCACACATGTCTTCTTCAACGATGGCCGAGGCCGCTTTGTCGAGTTGCCGCAACCGGCTCCCTTGAATCCGCGCCGAGGGGCCACCTCCATGGCTATGGCCGACATCGATGGGGATGGCGACCTTGATCTCTACATCGCCAACTACCGCACCGTAACCATTCGCGACCAGCCCAACACACGGTTCAGCTTCCGCATCGTCAATGGCCAGCCGGTGGTTTTGTCTATCAACGGCCGGCCCTTGACTGACCCGGACCTGACCAACCGGTTTAACTTCAAGCTCAAGCTGGGCGACCGCGGCGGCACATTCATCCATGAGGAGAACGGCGAGCCGGATGTGCTGCTGCTCAACGACGGTCAGGGTCGGTTCACCCCCGTGTCGTGGACTGACGGGCGATTCCAAGAGGCTGATGGCCACCCGCTGGGTCAACCGCCGCTAGGCTGGGGCTTGAGCGTGACGTTCCGGGACCTGAATGGCGACGGTGCCCCTGACCTGTATGTGTGCAACGACTTCAATTCGCCCGACAACGTGTGGCTCAACGATGGCCACGGACGCTTCCGTGCCTTGCCGCAGTTGGCCTTGCGCCAAACCCCTTTGTCCTGCATGGGTCTGGACATCGGCGACGTGAACCGAGACGGCTACCCCGACATCTTCACCCTGGACATGCTCAGCCCGGTGCACGAACGCCGGTTCCGCCAACGAGTGGATTTACGGCCTGATATCCCGCCCTTTGGCAATCTGGAATACCGTCAGCAGGTCTCCCGCAACATGCTCCAGCTTAACCGAGGCGACACCACTTTTGCCGAGATTGCGCAAATGGCAGGGGTCGAGGCTGCCGATTGGGCTTGGACACCAATGCTGTGGGACGTGGACTTGGACGGGTGGGAAGACTTGGTGGTGGCCAGCGGGTTCGAGCGGGATGGGATGAACATGGACGCCCTGCGGCAAATCGAGATGCTCAAGAAAGAAAAACCCCTAGCCCCCATCGAGCAGCTTCGGCTGCGCCGGTTAATGCCCAGGCTACCCACCGGCCCGTTGGCCTTCCGGAATCTGGGCCAGCTCCGTTTTCAGGAGGTGACCGATGCTTGGGGCTTGCGCAGCGCCACCGTCTCCCAAGGAATGGCTCTGGCCGACTTGGACGGAGACGGCGACTTGGATCTGGTGATCAACAACCTGAACGGGCCTCCCAGCTTGTTTCGTAATGAGACCTCTGCAGCTCGAGTCGCAGTCCGGCTCAAGGGCCGGCCTCCGAACACCCGCGGCATCGGTGCGCTGGTCAAGCTGCACGGCGGCCCAGTGTTCCAAAGCCGCGAAGTGATCGCCGGCGGACGGTATTTGTCTTCGGATGATCCGATGCTGGTGTTTGCCCCCGGGCCAGGCCCGATGCAAATCGAGGTGCGTTGGCGGAGCGGCGCGGTCAGTGTGGTGTCCAATGTGCAGCCGAATCACCTTTACGAGATTGTCGAACCGCCCGGGCACAACGCGCCAGGCTCGGCTCCCCAGGCACAACCGAGCTCGGCGCCTGCTGCGGTTCTGTTCCAAGATGTCAGCGACCGGCTGAACCATCGGCACACCGAAGAGCCGTTCGATGATTTTGCGCGCCAACCGCTGTTGTCGCGAACCCTGAGTCAGTTGGGACCCGGAGTAGCCTGGTGCGATTTGGACGGAGACGGTCCTGACGACTTGGTCGTTGCCAGCGGCAAAGGAGGTCAGTTGGCCGCCTGGCGAAACGATGGCAAAGGCCAGTTCAGTCCCTTGGCCCAACCGCCCTTTACCGCGCCGGTGACTCGGGACCAGACTACGGTGGTCGGATATCCCAAAAGCTCGGGCCACCGGTTGCTGGTCGGTTCAGCCAACTATGAGGATGGCTTGAGCCTGGGCGCTTGTGTCCGGCAATACGATCCGGCTGTGAACCAGCCCGCCGACCTGGTTGCTGCGCTGCAAGCCAGCATCGGCCCGCTGGCCCTGGCGGACGTTGACGGCGACGGGTGGCTGGACCTGTTTGTGGGCAGCCGCGTGGTGCCAGGCCGATACCCCGAGCCGGCATCGAGCTTGTTGTTGCGCGGCGATGGCAAGGGCAACTTCACACGTGACGAGTCCAACTGCTCGGTTTTGGACAATATCGGTTTGGTCAATGCTGCGGTGTTTACTGACCTGGACAACGATGCTGACCCGGACTTGGTGCTGGCCTGCGATTGGGGACCGCTGAAAATTTTCCGCAACGACCGCGGCAAACTGACGCCTTGGGACCCGGCCGTGGTGCTTGCTGCCGAAGCTCGGATCGCGCTCGCCCACACTCAATCCAACACCGCCCCTACCCGCCTCAGCCACCTGACTGGCTGGTGGAATGGCGTCAGCGCGGGCGATTTCGATGGTGATGGGCGCTTGGACTTGGTAGCAGCCAACTGGGGCCGCAACACCAAATACGAACGGTTCCGCACAGAGCCACTGCATCTGTTCTACGGCGACTTGGACAATAACGGCACACTGGACCTCATCGAGGCCTATTACGACCCGGTCCGGCGCGTGTTGCTGCCGCTACAAATGCCGCACTTTGTCTGGGCCGCCTTGCCGCTGGTCATGGAACGAGTCAGCACTTGGACCGCCTACGGCCAAGCTACGCTGGAGCAGATCTACGGCCCCGCACTGCAACAAGCTCACCACCTGCAGGTCAATTGGCTGGAAAGCACCTTGCTGCTGAATCGGGGGGATTACTTCGAGGTGCACCTGTTGCCTTTGGAAGCCCAGATGAGTCCGGCTTTCGCAGTGTGCGTGGCTGACGCCGACGGCGACGGGCACGAAGACCTGTTCCTGAGCCAGAACTTCTTTGGTGTGCCTCCGGAAACCTCGCGCTACGACGCCGGCCGAGGCCTATGGCTCCGAGGCGATGGCCAGGGGGGCTTTACCCCGTTGCCCGGTCAACAGAGCGGTGTCATGGCCTACGGCGAACAACGGGGTGCGGCCGTGGCCGACTTCGATCAAGACGGTCGGGTGGACCTGGTGTTGAGCCAGAACGCTGGTCCCACCAAGCTGTATCGGAACGTGGGCGCTCGGCCTGGGCTGCGAGTGCGCTTGGTGGGGCCGCCGGGCAATCCGACCGGTGTCGGTGCAGTGATGCAGTTGGTCTTTGGCACGCGACGCGGGCCAGCCCGCGAGATTCATGCAGGCAGCGGTTATTGGTCTCAAGACAGTCCGGTGCAGGTGTTGGGCACACCGCAACCGCCTACTGAGCTTGTGGTGCGCTGGCCCGGTGGCAAGACAGTCCAAATGCCCGTGCCGGCTGGAGCAGCCGAGCTGACCACAAAGTATTGAGCCTAAGCGGCACAGCAAAAGGCGTGGCATGGCCAACCATGGTTTCGGCGAGCGGTTCGGCGCAGCGCATGCGGTGCGAGTCTCAGCACCGCAGCCCGGGTCCAGCCGTCGCGGGCAGGCCTTGGTGCCGTTGACTTGCAGGCCGCCGATCCAGTTGCAGAAGCTGGGTGTGCTGGGGGCCTTGAGCCTGGTGATGGGCTACGTTCTGAGTAGCGGCCTAGCTGCACCGCTGCAGTGGCAGCAAGGGCCCGGCTACCGGTATGCCCACGTGGCTGTGCCTCAAGGCAGTCCACCCGGATTCACTGCCATGCCCGCCACAGTCACCGGCATCGCGTTCACTAATCGGCTCGATGAGGAACGGGGCTTGACCAACCAAATCTACATGAGCGGCGCAGGCGTGGCATTGGGCGACGTGGACGGCGACGGCTGGGTGGACGTGTACCTGTGCGGGCTGGACTCAGCTAATGCGCTTTACCGCAATCTGGGCAACTGGCGCTTCGAAGATATCACAGCCGAGGCCGGCGTGGCCTGCGCCGACCAAGCCTCTACCGGCGCGCTGTTGGCGGATGCCGATGGAGACGGCGACTTGGACCTGTTTGTCACCGGTTGGGGCCGTGGCGTTCGGCTGTTTCTTAACGATGGTCAGGCCCACTTCAGTGAAGTGACCGCTCAAGCCGGTCTGGTCAGCCAGCATGGCAGCACAACCCTGACCATGGCTGATATCGATGGAGACGGTGACCTGGATTTGTATTTGGGGAACTATCGCACCGACACGATCCAGGATGAACCCGGTGTGCAGTTCCTCATTGCCGGGGGCCGCACTCAGCCGGTCATCAAAGCCATTGACGGCCGACCGGTTACAGCCGAACAGCTCCAGCGCTATTCGGTTACGCCCGGCACCTTGACCGTCGCCGAGAACGGCGAGCCTGACATCCTTTACCGCAATGAAGAGGCCGCTCGATTCGTGCCAGTTTCTTGGACCAACGGCGCGTTTCTGGACGAGAACGGGAAACCCGCCACGGTGCCGTATGACTGGACGTTATCAGCCATGTTTCGGGACCTGAACGGGGATGGAGCGCCGGACCTGTATGTGTGTAGCGATAACCAAACCCCAGACCGCATCTGGATCAACGACGGCCACGGCCGGTTCCGCGCCATTAACCGCCTGGCCTTCCGCCATACCTCGCTCGCCTCGATGGGCGTAGATGTGGCTGACATCAACCGGGACGGCCTGGACGACATCTTCGTGTCGGACATGCTCATGCGCGAGCATGTCGTGCGGCAACTGCTCATGCCCGACCGCCAGCCCACCCCGCCGCCCGGCGCCTGGCCTGACCGCCCCCAATACATGCGCAACTGTCTGTTCCTGAACCGCGGCGATGGCACCTACGCTGAGATTGCCCAGTTGGCCGGCGTGGATGCGTCGGACTGGACCTGGCTACCGGTGTTTTTGGATGTGGACTTGGACGGGTTCGAGGACTTGCTGATTGTGACCGGCTTGGAACGGAGCTTGCGGGACGCCGATTCACGCCGAGCTATCGAGATGGTCAGGAAACGGCAGCCGCTGACCAAACGCCAATTCTTGGAACTACGCCGCATCATGCCGCGGCTGTTGACGCCCAATTTCGCGTTCCGCAACCAGGGCGACCTGACCTTCCACGACATGAGCGCTGCCTGGGGCTTTGACTCGCGCCAGATCTCTCAAGCCATGGCCTTGGCTGACTTGGACAACGATGGCGACTTGGACGTGGTGGTCAACTGCCTCAATGCGCCGCCCTTGCTGTATCGTAACAACGCCTCCGCACCCCGCCTTGCGGTTCGGCTCAAAGGCCGACCGCCCAACACCCGGGCCATCGGCGCCAAGATCCGCGTCACTGGCGGCCCCGTGCCTCAAACCCAGGACATGATTTGCGGAGGTCGGTATCTATCCGGCGACGATGCGATGCGCGTGTTTGCCGCAGGCGACCCGAGCCGGCGGCTGACTGTCGAGGTGCGTTGGCGCACCGGTCAACTGACCGTGTTCACCGGGTTGGTGGCGAATTGCATTTACGAACTAGCTGAACCCCAGCCAACCCAGGCGGCCAGCGGGAGGTCGGCTGCGCAAGTTCGAACCAAACAGACCGTGCCCTCCCCCCTGTTTGCGGATGCCAGCGAGCTGTTGGCTCACGTGCATCGTGACCCGGGCTACAACGATTTTGCGCGCCAGCCCTTGTTACCCAAGCAGCTCAGTCGCGATGGGCCCGGGGTGGCCTGGGCTGACTTCAATGGGGACGGTTGGGACGATGTGCTTGTGGGTTGGGGCCCGGGTCAAGGGCCGGTGCTGGGGCTGAATCGGGCTGGCAAAGCGTTGCCCCGGGTGAGCTTGGTGCTGCCATCCGGTCCCTTGCCGGGCCAGTGCACGACCCTTCTGGTCAATCCAGCCGGTACCAATCTCGCTCGACTCTTGGTGGGCTTGAGCAACTACCGCACTGCCGCCTCCGGCATCCCAGTGGCTGTCGAGTGTGAGCTGACCCTTCCCAACCTCGTCTTGCGCCACACGTTGCCGGCTCACAGCGCTAGTGTAGGGCCTTTGGCGTGGGCGGATGTGGATGGAGACGGTGATTTGGACTTGTTTGTCGGCGGGCGCGTGATCCCCGGCCGGTATCCGGAGCCAGCCGACTCCCACCTGTTCCGTCGCAACGGCACCGGTTGGGTGCCTGACCCGGACGCGGCGAAATTGCTGGCCCGCATTGGGCTGGTCAGCAGCGCGGTCTTCACTGATCTGGACAACGATGCCGATCCAGACTTGGTGTTAGCCTGCGATTGGGGACCGCTGAAAATTTTCCGCAACGACCGCGGCAAACTGACGCCTTGGGACCCGGCCGTGGTGCTTGCTGCCGAAGCTCGGATCGCGCTCGCCCACACTCAATCCAACACCGCCCCTACCCGCCTCAGCCACCTGACTGGCTGGTGGAATGGCGTCAGCGCGGGCGATTTCGACGAAGACGGGCGCTTGGACTTGGTGGCCGCCAACTGGGGCCGCAACAGCAAGTATCAGCGTTACCTTGCGCCAGGGCGACCCCTGCGCGCCTTTTATGCCGATTTGACCGGCGACGGCGTCGTAGAGGTGCTGGAAGCCTACGACGACCCGGTCTTGGGCAAGACCGTCCCATGGCACTGCTGGGACACGTTGGCTGGCGCGTTGCCGTTTGTGCTGGAGCGGTTCGATGGCTGCAAGGCCATCGCCCAAGCAAGCATTGGCGAAATCTTGGGCGAGCACATGGCCCAGGTGCACCAACTCCAAGCCACTACGTTGGATTCGATGGTGTTCCTGAATCGAGGCGAGCATTTCCTTGCTCGACCGCTGCCTATCGAAGCCCAGTTCGCCCCGGCTTTCGCCGTGGCGGTGGCTGATGCCGATGGCGACGGACACGAAGACCTGTTCCTGAGCCAGAACTTCTTTGGTGTGGATCCGGAAACCTCGCGCTACGACGCCGGCCGAGGCCTATGGCTCCGAGGCAATGGCCAGGGGGGCTTCACCCCGTTGCCCGGCCAACAGAGCGGTGTCATGGCCTACGGCGAACAACGGGGTGCGGCCGTGGCCGACTTCGATCAAGACGGTCGGGTGGACCTGGTGTTGAGCCAGAACGCTGGTCCCACCAAGCTGTATCGGAACGTGGGCGCTCGGCCTGGGCTGCGAGTGCGCTTGGTGGGGCCGCCGGGCAATCCGACCGGTGTCGGTGCAGTGATGCAGTTGGTCTTTGGCACGCGACGCGGGCCAGCCCGCGAGATTCATGCAGGCAGCGGTTATTGGTCTCAAGACAGTCCGGTGCAGGTGTTGGGCACACCGCAACCGCCTACTGAGCTTGTGGTGCGCTGGCCCGGTGGCAAGACAGTCCAAATGCCCGTGCCGGCTGGAGCAGCCGAGCTGACCACAAAGTATTGAGCCTAAGCGGCACAGCAAAAGGCGTGGCATGGCCAACCATGGTTTCGGCGAGCGGTTCGGCGCAGCGCATGCGGTGCGAGTCTCAGCACCGCAGCCCGGGTCCAGCCGTCGCGGGCAGGCCTTGGTGCCGTTGACTTGCAGGCCGCCGATCCAGTTGCAGAAGCTGGGTGTGCTGGGGGCCTTGAGCCTGGTGATGGGCTACGTTCTGAGTAGCGGCCTAGCTGCACCGCTGCAGTGGCAGCAAGGGCCCGGCTACCGGTATGCCCACGTGGCTGTGCCTCAAGGCAGTCCACCCGGATTCACTGCCATGCCCGCCACAGTCACCGGCATCGCGTTCACTAATCGGCTCGATGAGGAACGGGGCTTGACCAACCAAGTCTACATGAGCGGCG
>Ga0207433_10003845_pt1 | contig 28265 bp, 34 predicted proteins | sample YelNatPaOPGAMG01_FD_187559 | JGI IMG/M metagenome (GOLD analysis project Ga0207433, IMG submission 187559) | Hot spring thermophilic microbial communities from Obsidian Pool, Yellowstone National Park, USA - OP-RAMG-01 (SPAdes) (version 3) | ecosystem: Environmental > Aquatic > Thermal springs... | reverse complement strand
AGTTTTACTCAGCTCAAGGGTCGATAAAGGATTTTCTGGACCGCGTCGAGCATGATAGGCTTCTGCCAAGAAGCCAGAGAACTCGTATAGATCGTGTTACACTTAACAATTTTGTCGCTTGGCTTCAGAATAGAGGCTACTCTCCTAAAACTATTAGGATTTACGTTGGCGCTGTTCAGAGTTTAGCAAAATATTTTGACATTCCAATTAGCTTACGTTACGTGCAGTTGCCTACGGCTCAACCGGTCCACAAGAAACATCCTTGGACTTTAGAGGAAGTCGGCGAGTTTATAGCAGCCATGGACAAGTCAGCTTATAGGAGTATTGCAGCCTCAATTCTTCAAAGTGGACTAAGCGTGTCAGACCTTCTGGCACTAACCTACGGCGACATTAAAGAAGAATTTGAAAGGGGCATAACGCCTCTATACCTACATTTAACAAGAAAGAAGACAGGTATATCCTTCATAACATTTTTGGGCAGTTGGTCTGTGAAGTTGCTTAAAGACTATTTGGTCAACCGAAAATTGGAAGATAATGAGCCGATTTATGCTGTGTCTTCAAGGGCTGTGCACGCCTACTTCCGCAAAATCGCTCTAAAGTTTGCTGACAATTTTAAGGGCAGAAACCCCTACAGTCCCCACTCGTTAAGGGCTGCTTTCCGCACTTTCCTAAGCGATCACAAAGTTGATCCGCTATACATAGAGTTTTGGATGGGCCACAAACTGCCAGAGCAACAAGGCGCATACATAAACAAAAGCATTGAAAGCTGGCGCCAAACCTATAAAGAGCAAGCAGAACCACACCTAACACCACCACAATGCAAAGACATAATCATTTAGCAGCAACTAAAAGAACGCCGTTTAAGGTTAAATAGTAATCTATTAAACTGTTCTCTTTTTCGTTGAGTAATGCAACAGTAACATTTATTGCATTAATTTTAGGGAATCTTAGTCTTGCTGGCTTAATTTGTGGCTTGACTGAAAATTAATGTTCATAAGGTTTTCTATTTTACAAGTATCCTGTCGTTTTGTTTATAATGGATATTAGCTGACTAACGCGTACATGAGTTGTTGGGTTTTTAGAAAAATTGGGGATTATCCAGAATTATAGGGTTTGAGTATGGAATTAAGATGGTTCGTATTGTTATATTTCTTGTTTTCCATTTTTCACTTTTAATAATGTGTTAAATATAGTGGATTTGATGCGTCTTTCTTTTTCTTCTGTTTTAATCCGCTTTCTGTTAAGCATTGTCCCTTTGTTGGGCAGTATTTCTCGGCGTGGTAGGAAAATATCTTGAAAAGTTTTTCCATGGTTTCCTTATTTAGATAGTATAAGCGTTCCCTTTTTCTTCTCTCTGAAAAGACAAATTTGCATCTCAGTAAAGGTTTAAGGTTATGGGAGATCATGCTTTGCTCTTTTTTTAAAGTTTCCGCGATTTCGGTAACATTTTTAGGGCCTTCCCGTAAAAGTTCAAGAATTGCTAAACGTGTAGGATTAGACAATGCAGAGAAAAATTGATAGCAAATTTCACTTACAGACTGTTTCATGCACAGTTCACTCATATGAAATTATTTTCATACATGTTTATAAAAATTCTGGTAAATAAGCAGATTAGAGGATGGAAGAGCAATTTATGGCGGCGTTATTTTTATGGCTTGCACAGGGCAACTGTTTTCACATGCTAGACATTGAATGCAATCTTTTTCTCTTGCAGGATCTGATTTTCTTTCAGATGTGGGATGTCCTGGGGTTTCAGCCCAGTCGTAGAGGCCTACTGGGCATACGTCTATGCATGCGCCGTCTCCGGTGCATACATCCCAGTCCACTGCCACGTTTGTTCCATGTATGCCAAGTTTCGTGGGAGGTTCTACTGGACCCCAAACTTTGTGTCCGTTATGTTCTCCGACAACTTGCCTTTTCTTTTGAAAATCTGGATCTATAGGCAAATATTTCACCTTCTTTTACAAAAAATAGGTGATGATGCCAAATATTAGTTTTTCCAATTCACTTCTCTTATCCTTACTCCACATATATGGCAAAAAGTTTTTGTTGCAGCGAACCTATGTTTATAAGATTCGGATGGGTGAATATTATTTTCCAAAAGGGATGCGCCTTTCCACGCTGGAGGAGAGGCTAAGATTTTACTGTGAAGAATTCGAGCTTGAAAAGGTTGCGGAATGGCTCAGAGAAAGAACGGACAAAGTGTGTTTCGCGGTGATTATTGGCAGACATTCGAGAATCTATCCAGAAGAGTATGCGGAAGATGCTTCTACAACCATAATCATAGACGAATATAGCGATCTAGAAGACGTAAAAACTCAGATAGTTGAATTCGTGCCAGAAGCAGTATACTACGACCGGAACGTTTACGACGAAGAGGGGAACGTGATCGGACAAGAACTAGCCTTTGACCTCGATCCAGAAAATATAACTTGCCCCATACATGGGAGTCTTGAAGATAAAATGCGCAGGAATCAGGGGCTAAGTTTCTGCGAACTGGAATTTCAGATGGTGAAGGATGCTACTATGAGGCTTTACGAATATTTGACCGAACAGTTTTCCAGCCTAAAAATTGTCTATTCGGGCAGGGGTTTTCACATTCATGTCTTCGATAAAGAGGCTTACACTCTAACGATTGAAGAGCGCAAATACATCGCCAAAAATGCAAAAGAAAAAGATTTTCCAATAGATGTCTGGGTAACCGAGGGCGATATGCGTCTAATACGACTTCCTTACAGCCTAAACGGACTTGTATCACGAATAGTGATTCCTTTAGAACCTGTGAAAATGAAAAACTTCAACCCTGTTATTGATCCTGCGTGTATCCCAAATTTTCTAAAAACATCAAAATCTTGATCTGCCCTATGCCAAATCATTTCAAAAAAGAGGGAGCTGTTGCTTGTTTATTTTGTGGCTGCTGCTTTGGCTAGTTTTTCTCCTAGTTTTTCTGCTTGTTCTAAATCCTTTGGTTTTGGTGAGCCTTCGACGGCTATTCCGGGTTTTATCCATTTCGGGTTGAAGTTGCCGAGGATTCTGTCGATGTTTTCTAGGGCTGTGACTTGGCTGCCGGCGCCTGTGGTGAATACGCATGCGGGTTTGCCCGCCAACTCATGCCTATGCGCATAAATATTCGTGAACATGGTTAACATTTCTCCTGACATTATGCTGAAGTGGGATGGCGAGCCAAACGCGTAGGCATCAGCCCCAGCCACATCCTCAGCCGTAACCTCCCCAGCCCTTTTCAAAACAACCTCAACCCCTGAAACCCTACGAGCCCCCCTAGCCACAGCCTCAGCCAACCTCTCAGTATTCCCAGTCCGACTATCATAAACCACAAGAACCTTAGCCATAACAAAACCTCACCTAAACTTAATTTTTATTTTTTCTTAACTTCTTTAGCCTTCTTTTCCTTTTTCTGGTAATAGTAATATTTTTTCTTTTTTTCCTCTTCGCCCTTTTTTGTTTTCTCCATATTACGTCCCTCAGAAAATTATTGTATTATAAAAATAAAAAATTTGCTATAATCTCAAATTGCATTAAGTAGAGGTGTTAATAGTGAAATTTACAAGTGGGAACATTCTGGGCATTCAATTTGAATAAGAAGAAGCCCGCTTAATATTTCTACGGCGCTGGGAAGATCTGTCGCCTCTTCTGCTATTTTTTGATGTCGTAAAGCGCCGAATCTATCAGTTATGAAAATCGCGGGAAAAGGCATGCTTTTGGATTTATCAATATAAGTGAATCTTTCAGTTGTGGCGCCACTCTGGTCAGAAAGTAGTGGAAAGGGTAATTTATCTTCGTCTCCTTGAACTTTTGCATCCTCAAGGTTGTCAAAAGAAACTGCTAAAATTTCAGCTTCAAGAGCTTGAATTTCCTTATAAGCTTCCGCTAATTCTTTAAGCTTCTTCCTGCAATTTGAACATGTCCTTCCATGGTGAAAAATCAATACGAGATTTTTCCTTTGTTTAAAATCCCAAAGATTCACATTTGCGCCCTTATTAGAGGGCAAGTTTAGATAAGGAACAACTTCTTGAAGTTCAAGTTTAGGCTGTAAAGGTGCTTTCTTTTCTATACTCATGGTCCTTCACTTTCATTTTATTTTTAATCAATTTTTTCTATTTAATGTTGCTTCTTTGACTTTTATGGCTAAACAGTTAAATTAACACGAATGTAAAAAGAATATTAAGTGAAGGATATGAATGTTATTAGGGTTCCAGGCGAAAATAACAAACATAAAGTATTGGTGTACGCCTTAAGCACATGTGCATGGTGCAAACTTGCAAAGCAGTTTTTGAATGAAAATAAAGTGGAATACGAGTATGTGGATGTTGACTTATGCAGCGCCAAAGAAAAAGAGAATATTAGAAAAGAGATATTGCGCAGAGGCGGAAGCTTAAGCTACCCGGCAATAATAGTTGACGACAAAATTTTGATTACAGGTTTCCATAAGGATAAACTTAAGGAGGCTTTGGACCTTTGATAACCCTTGATATGGTGCGCCAAAGAGCAGAAGCTGACGCTCGAACCTATGGGTATTATTTAAACCCTGATCCCGAGTTTCTGCAAAGTCTCTTAGAAGGGCTAAAAAAGAACGAGGAACGTTACGGCTACCCTTCTTGTCCATGTAGGCTTGCCTCTGGAAAATTTGAATTTGACCGCGATATAATATGTCCATGTGACTATCGAGATCCTGACGTAGAAGAGTTTGGGGCGTGCTACTGTGGCCTTTACGTTCGAAGGGACGTTTTTGAAATGAAAACTTTGGTTCAGCCTGTTCCAGAACGTAGACCATTGGAAAAACAGATAAGAGCGTATGCAGTCACGGCAGCGCCTACGGAACAGAAGACTGAAATTAATGCCGCAGTTTCCGGTGAGCAAGCAGCTGGATCATCTGAATCAAAAAAGAAGTTTTGGTACTGCAAGCAGTGTGGCTATGTAGTGTTCCGAGAAGATCCCCCATATGTTTGCCCAATATGCAAGGCGAAAAGAGAGTTGTTCGCGGAAATAAGAATTCGAATAGATACTGTTGGGTAGAACTAGCTTAGACCATAAACATAAATGCAATTATTCAAATATTGATGGGGTTGCTTTGGAAAGGAAATATTCTAGTAGTAAAGTTAACACCCAGATTTTGACTGTAATAGAACTGCTTGAAAAAGCCCATCCAGATGCAAAAATAGCGCTAAACTACACAAATCCATTAGAACTTCTTGTGGCTACAATTCTATCGGCTCAATGTACTGACGAAAGAGTGAATGCGGTCACAAAAAGTTTGTTCCAAAAATACAAAAAACCTGAAGATTACGCTAAAGCCGATTTAAAAGAGCTTGAACAAGATATACGGTCTACAGGCTTTTATAAAAATAAAGCTAAAAACATTAAGAAGTGTTGCCAGATTTTGGTTGAAAGGTTTAATTCTCAGGTTCCAAAAACTATGGATGAACTGCTTGAGTTGCCTGGGGTTGCCAGAAAAACTGCAAATATTGTATTGGCAAATGCCTATGGAATTGTTGAGGGAATAGCTGTTGACACTCACGTCCGAAGAGTCTCCAAGAGACTTGGTCTCACCGTAAATGAGAATCCGAATAAAATAGAGGAGGATTTAATGAGAATTGTTCCAAAAACTCATTGGATGAGAATTACAGACTTACTGATATTTCATGGTAGGAGGGTTTGTAAAGCTAAACACCCTGCATGCGGAGTATGTGTACTTAACGAAATTTGCCCTTCAGCATTCACATTTAAGTAATTTATAATAACGCCGTTTTCAACCATTCCATCGCATTTTCAGTGTTCACTTAAGGCCTTTGGATACCCCTCATCTTCTAACTGTATGGTTGTATGATCTATTCCGAACTCTTGTTTCAGCATTGATATCAAATTTGAGGTAAGTTTTCGCCTATTTGTCCCTTTTTTAACTACAATGTGGCAGCTTAAAGCACAAATCTTAGTGGGAGTCATGCACCACACATGGAGGTCGTGGACCTCTTTAACCCCTTCTTGCTCCATTATCTTCCTTTCCACAGCATTTACATCGATGCTTGAAGGAACTCCCTCAAGTAGCACGTTTACGGAATCTCGTAAAAGTTTGAAGGAACTGTAAAAAATTAAGAAACCAACCATCATACTTATTATAGGATCCGCATAGTACCATCCGGTGAAGTACATTATTAAGCCAGCTGAAATTACTCCCATGGAGCCGGCGGCATCGGCTAGAACATGGAGAAAAGCACCCTTAACGTTTAGACTTTTCCCTTCAGACTTTGAAAGAACAAACGCTGACAATCCATTAGCTAATAATCCAAAAAAAGCTATGATCAGCATTTCAGAAGTCTCCACAGCAGCCGGACTTTGAAGTCTCTGAATTGCCTCATAAAAAATGAAGATAATCACAATCCATAAGAAAATACCGTTCAAAAAAGCCGCAAGAATTTCGGTTCTATAATAGCCAAAGGTTTTCTTTGCATCAGCGGGTCTTCCAGCGATCCAAGTAGCTGCAATTGCAAAAACCAGTGCTGACGCATCATTAAGCATGTGCCAAGCATCTGCTAATAGCGCGAGGCTATTAGTAACCATTCCTCCTACTAATTCCACAAAAAAGAAAAAAGTGGTGATGCCCAAGGCTATTCCCAAAGATCTTTTACTATTACGTTGGTGAATATTTTCTGCCAATGGAACAGCACTCAATAATTTACCTCGTTTTTGCCGCTATTAAACCTAATCTAAAAGTTCACAACAAAATGTAATCTATTGGCCCATTATTCGACAGTTTTAAGAAAAAAGATGAACATACAAGGGGTCAGAAATGCAAATACGCTTGAAGCTAATAATTTAATTTTGGAGGAAGTTGAGATTAGAGAAGCTATGTTTTATGAAAAACTTGAAGGAAAAGTTGTCCACTGCTTTCTTTGCAATCACCATTGTAGAATAGCCGAGGGCAAAAGAGGCATATGTGGAGTCCGCGAAAATATTGAAGGAACCCTATACTCCCTTGTATACGGCAAACTCATAGCCAGCGCCGTGGACCCCATCGAGAAAAAACCTTTATTTCATTTTCTCCCTGGCTCAAGAGCATACTCAATAGCCACAGTAGGTTGCAACTTTCGCTGTTTAAACTGCCAAAACTATGACATATCTCAAATGCCCAAGCCACATGAACCAGTGCTTGGGGACGAAGTATCTCCGGAAGAGATAATTGAGGCTGCCAAAAGTTACAACTGCGAAAGCATAGCCTACACATACACTGAACCAACAATATTCTTTGAGTACGCATATGAAACCGCTAAATTAGCCAAAAAAGAAGGCATAAAAAACGTGTTTGTATCAAACGGTTACATCAGCGAAGAAGCCTTAAAGACTATAGCTCCCTATCTCGATGCAAACAACATAGACTTAAAAAGTTTCAGCGACGATTTTTACCGTAAAGTTTGCGGAGCCCGTTTAGACCCTGTACTTGAAACAATAAGGTTACATAAAGAACTAGGCATATGGATTGAAATTACAACATTGGTAATACCATCCCTTAATGATTCTGAAGAAAACTTCAGAAAAATAGCTGAATTCATTAAAAACCTTGACGATGGCATTCCATGGCACGTAACACGTTTCCATCCCGCTTATAGGTTGATTGATTTGCCACCTACACCAGTAAGCATCTTAGATAAAGCCAAGAATATAGGACTAGAAGATGGTTTAAAGTTCGTTTATCAAGGTAACGTTCCAGGAGAGGGAGAAAACACTTACTGCCCAAACTGTGGTAAACTCTTAATCCAAAGACATGGCTACGAAGTAAAGCTCAACAAGATAACGGGTTCAAAATGTCCATATTGTGGAGTGCATATTAGCGGCGTATGGGCAACGTCAACATAGGTTCAGCGATCCTTTTCCGTTTTAATTTACAGCAGATTTTTGTAAAATAGAAAATCTTAAAGGCTATGCAACAAGTAACTCTGATGGGGAGAATATGGCTGATAGAGAGTTTTTGGGCAAAATTCTCGTCCCAGTGGACGGATCTGCTTCAAGCCTCATGGCGGAGGAAACAGCTGCAAAAATTGCTAAAAAGACTGGCGCAAACATAACTGTCTTACATATTATAAGAGAGCCTATGTTAGGTTATAGACTTCCCAGTAAAATAGAGGAAGAAATTATGGGATACATCGAACAAGAAGCTGAAAAAATAACGAGAGAAGCATTAACTATTTTTGTCGAAGAAAGAGTGAACGCAGATTTAAAGGTGGTGAGGTGGCGTGATCCCGCAGACACAATACTCGAATTCTCCAAAAATTATGATTTGGTTGTTATAGGTGCTTATGGAGAAAATGAAAAAAGTCCCTATGTCCTTGGAAGTGTAACTAAAAAAGTTATGCGCCAAACAAGAAATCCCCTTTTAGTAGTAAAAAGGGTTAGTGCGCTATCTAATCTCCTAATATGTGTTGATGGTTCTGAAAATGCGCTTAAAGCCCTAAAATACGGAGCACAGCTTGCCGATAAAATGGACTCGGATATAACATTGCTTAATGTTCAAGAGAAAAAGATGTTTGATTATGCGCCGGATGTTGTTGAAGATTTAGGCAAAAAGATCCTTTCGAAAGCCGCAGAAGTTATCAGTGAGAAAAAATCGAAAATTAACAGGAAATTGGAAATTGGTGTTCCAGCTGATGTAATAGTCGAAGTTGCAGAGAAAGGCAATCATGACTTAATCATTATGGGAAGCCGAGGATTCGGAAAAGTTAAACGATTCTTGCTTGGAAGCGTAAGTGACGACGTAAGCCATAAAGCCAAATGTTCAGTTTTAATAGTTCCAGCAAAAACTTAAACACTTTACAATTGCGACCTTTTTATCATATGAAGGTCACATCCATAAAAAAGAGTGGGTGAGTTATATACGTTCTCAATAAACAAAGGAGCCCTTTAGAATTATTGGCTCTCTATGGGGTTTACCTCCTATCAATACAAATCTAGAATTCTTTTCTGTTTTTATTTCCACTTTATTGCCTGTTGTAAGCAGAGCAGCTTCACTCTCTTTTACTGCTAAATCAGCAATTGCTAGATTTCCTTCAAGGGTATAAATGAACACGTTAGCTTCTGGTTCTACTTGGTATACGAAATATCCTCTTTGCCGAGAAATGACGTCTAGATAAATAATTTTTGTATGCATTTTCACAAGCGAATTTTCTCCGGCAATAACGTGTATTCTTAGTCCATCCATTTCTCGCTCAGGTACGCTATTAGACTCGATTTGCTGATAATCTGGTTTAACGTTGCCAAGTTTGCTGGGGAGTCTTACCCACAGCTGGAGTCCTCTGTTCAAGCCTTTAGTGCCAGGCAATTCAGAATGCACTATTCCTCTGCCAGCAGTAAACTTTTGCAAACCGCCAGCTAAAACAATGCTATCATTTCCTAAGTCATCGGCGTGATGGAAACCTCCTTCAAGCATGTAAGTAATAGCCTCAAATCCTCTGTGAGGATGAGAAGGAAAACCGGCTGGAGGTTCAACTAAAAACTCATCCAACAGTACAAAGGGATCAAAATACCTTAATTGGGATGTTGGAAACAATCTTTTCACTCTTGCACCAGCCCCCTCAAAGGTTTCAACGGCAACAACCTTACGTGAAACTTTCCTCACATCCTCCATAAACCTTCATCTCAAAACACAATTAGCTTCAAATTATCAAATGTTTAAAATGGCTAATAAAAGTTGCTGAAAGCGTTAACCTAAAGTTCCTTTTACTTTAGGAACATAATAAAAAGAGAATATGGAAAAGTGTTAGGGTTTTATGCTCTTCAAAAGTTTTATTGTTTCTTTGCAGAATTCTGGAAGGTCTGCAGGCATACGCGAAGTAACTATGTTTCCATCAACTACAACAGGTGCATCAATAAAAGTAGCTCCAGCGTTTTTCAAGTCTGTAACAACTGATTTCCAGCACGTAGCTTTTTTCTCTTGCAATATGTTAGCTTCTATTAACATCTGAGGACCATGGCATATGGCAGCTATTATTTTTCCTTTGTCATGTGCTTCCCTAATGATGTTTACAAGATCTTTATCTATGCGCATTTTGTCAGGCGCTCTTCCTCCAGGTATTATTATAGCGTCATATTCGTTAACTTTCACTTCCTTTGCTGAAATTTCAGATTTTATTGGAACTCCATGCTTTCCAGCATACGTTTCTTTAGCTTTTGAAGCTACAACAACAACCTTGTAGCCTTCTTCTTGAAACCGGTAGTACGGATACAAAAACTCCACATCCTCAACTCCATCATCAACCATAATCAACACTTTACGCAACTTCGACCCCTCTCAGAAAACTTTATGGCAGTTCGTTAATATGAGCTTTATTTAGCTCTGGAAAATAAACTGCCTTTTTGGTAATTTCAATAGAACATGTTCTAGTTCTTTTACACCATTCTTCACACTTTCTTGCAGTTTCTTCATCCAAGTAGCCGAGGCCGCATATCTCGCATAAAAAGAGAAACTTTGTGCCGATTTTCTTCTTTTTAACCAGTGAACTCACCTCCTGTTTGGGTGGTTTGTTTCTGTTGTTTATTTAATAATTTGTTATAGGATATGTGAAGCTTCCTTTTTATGCTACTTTGATATTAGTGCTTGTTGAGCATTCTCCTTCTGTAGGAGAGTATTTTTCAATGTGACATGAAAATATTTTGAAAAGTTTTCATTGTTTCTTTGTCAAAGGGCATATTCGCTTTTTTCTTTCTGAAAATACGAAACTGCATTTTAAAGTAGTTTGATTGTATGGTAGATCTTGCTTGGCTATTGTTTTAGGTTTCTACAATCTGAGCACGTTTGTAGGTCCGTCACATAAGAGCAACAATATGGCTGGTCGCTTAGGATTATTTAAGTTGAGAAAAACTTGAAACGTATTTTGATTAAGGATTCTCCCATTTCACTAAAATCAAGTTTCAAATGAAGTTAGTTTCATGCAATTTTAAAGAGCATGTGCAAAAAGCTTAAATCATCCCATGAGTAAAATTTCATATGAAATAAATTTCAATTAATTTGATGGCGAGAGTGAAATGAAACGTGGCCAATACATATGCATTTTTGGATAACGCTCCATTGAAAAAATTTCACTATAGGTTAATTTTGTTATCTTCCTTTGCTTATGGGCTAACTGGCATGAACGTCATGCTCATCGCTCCTCTGGCAACTTCAATTGCCAAGGAATGGAATTTAGGTGTTAACGACGTTGGGTATATGTTAAGCGTCGGCTACCTTGGAATGTTTATAGGTGCGCTAGTTTTCGGCAGATTAACCGACGTCATTGGTAGAAAGAAAGTTTTAATAATTGTTTTGTTTTTAGAAGCTGTTTTCACAGCACTTTGTGGGTTATCACCTAACTTTTACGCGCTATACATCCTTAGGTTCATCGCTGGTTTAGGCTTAGGCGGCGCCTTACCAATACCCGGGGTATACGTTTCCGAATATACACCCATCAAACATAGAGGTTTATTCTTGGGGTTGGTAGAAACAAGCTGGGTTTATGGTGCATTATTGTCTCTCCTTATTCCATATTTTATGCTGCCAATTTTTGGTTGGAGAATTACTTTTTTTGCTGCACTTTTACCTCTACCCCTTATCCCTTTAACAATAATTTTTCTTCCAGAAAGCATAAGGTATTTAGTTGAAAATGGTAAATTTAAGGAAGCACAAGAGGTACTCGCTAAAGCAATTGAAAGCAGCGAAAAAATAGAGTTTGAAACTGAATCATTTAAAGCGGGCACGAGGAGGCATTCTATGAAAGATCTTATTTCCTCGCAGTATATTAAGCGGACTGTTTTGTTGTTTATATTGTGGGGTTCACTTGTTTACACTTATCATGGAATATTCCTGTGGCTTCCCACAATTTATGCAAGAGAGTTCAACCTAAAAGATGTAACGTCCATTTGGTGGACTCTAATTGTAACCCTTTTCCAGATACCGGGCTATTATTCTGCGTCTTTCTTACTTGACAAAATTGGAAGAAGGAAAGTTTTGGTTACTTATCTTTTTGTTGCAGGAGTTTCGTCGGCGGTATTAAGCCTCACAGTTAGCCTTGAATGGGTTCTCTTATGGAGTGCTATGATTTCTTTTTTCAACTTAGGCGCATGGTCAGGGTTGTACGCTTACACTCCAGAGCTTTATCCAACAGAAATAAGGGGAACAGGTTCAGGTGCTGCTGCAAGCGTTGGCAGACTGATTGGGATATTGGCACCTTCGCTTACCGCATACCTTTTCAGCATAAGCGGCCTCTTCGGACCGTTTGCAGCATTTTCCATCGTCCATTTAATCGCCAGTTTTTCGGTACTCATATTTAGCATCGAAACAATGAGAAAGTCTTTAGAGGAAATCTCTTGAACATTTAAGCATTAAAAGATTTAAACTAAAAATATATAATAAGGTAAAAGCTGAATTGCCCAGCTTCTAAAAGTGAGCCAAATGGTTTACGGGGAAAATCTCCCTTGTCGTGTATCAATTGAAATATCAAATAAGCAATGTAAGTTATTGAATTTATTTGAAAGTTTAGGGATCCGCCAATTTAGAGTGGTTGATGTCAGGCGTTCAGCACAGGGAATGACAAGGCATCTCGTAAAGATACCTGGGAATAATCTCGCTAAAATCCCTAAGCATAAAACTGTAAGAACAGGTTATAGCATATATTTTGGGAAGGAAGTTGTTATGTGGCTTGAAACTGATGGCTGTGATATATGTAACACAATAGTTTTGGAAGGAGCTTTTCTGGTAACTGCGTGGAACATTACTGAAAGCAAATTTGTATATACATTTATCGCTCCAAACTCAAGGACATATCAAAAAATAATTTCAAAGTTAGCAGGTTACGGTTCCGAACCGAAAATTCTTGGAATAGAAAAGTATAAGACAAAAGGTTCAGTCTTAACCGAGAGGCAGGAGAGAGTTTTATGGATAGCCCTAGAGACTGGCTTCTTTGACTATTCAAGGAGGATAGGCGTTAAAAATCTTTCCCGTAAACTTGAAGTTAGCCCATCAACGCTGTCTGAAATAATGAGAAGAGGAATGCATAGACTTCTTAAACATTACTTTGAAGTTAAGTAAAAGATTAAGAAGACAATTAACCTACATTTCTCCAAAACTCCCATTAAACAGATATATTTCTCTATAGTTCTGTTGTTTAATACTTGGTAATTTTCTTTCCTTTCTCATAGTTAATGCATAAAGTATCTCTCACCAAGTATTTTCATGCTGAATTTGATATGAATTGGGCATCATTATCATAATTTCCCGAATATATAAGGGAAATAGATAAGGACGGCCTTTTCATTAATAATTTTTGGTGAAGCAGAATGCCCGATTTAAAAGATAAAGTTGCTATAGTTACTGGCGCTTCTAGAGGAATAGGCTTTGCAATTGCATCCCGATTTGCAGCGGAAGGAGCAAAGGTAGTTATTATAGCTGCCAATAAGGAAGGTGCGGAAGAAGCGGCGAAGACCATCAAGAGTCGTGGTGGAGAAGCCTTAGCATTTCAAGGAGATGTCACTTTAGAGGAAAGAATAAAGGAAATAGTTTCTCAAGTTTTAAATGAACTTGGAACCATAGATATACTAGTTAACAATGCAGGGATACATCTTGGTAAATCTTTTTGGGAGGAACCACTGGAGTTTTATGATCGCCAATTTAAAGTAAACATTTTGGGTACAGTCATACCATCCCAAGCAGTAGTGCCACATATGATGAATAAGCGAAAAGGAAAAATTATTAACATCGCTTCAAAAGCTGCGATTGTAGGAGAACCTGGACACGCCGCATATAGCGCTTCAAAAGGTGCTGTTTTAGCCTTAACTCGAGCTATGGCAATAGAGCTGGCCCCATACAATATAAATGTAAATTCAATATGCCCAGGACCAACTGAAACGGCAATTTTACTGGGTTTTATGACGAAGGAACAACTTGAAGACTTGAAAAAGTATATTCCACTCGGAAGGTTTGGAAAGCCGGAAGACATCGCTGGAGCAGCGCTATACCTCGCGAGCGATGACTCTGATTGGTGTACTGGTCAAGCAATTATTGTTGATGGTGGAATGTCCATTCTTAAGTAGCAGGAAAGTGCCATCTTTTCGCTACCTTCATCATTTTGATCAATATTTATCAATAATTAGTACAAGACGTAAATGCAGTCTTACGGCGTGCATCAGTGATTTTACGCGGCAGAAAAGAATACACAACACTAAAAGTCGCAATCAATCGAGTTATCAGTAACATCGGTAGGAATTTATTTCGGCGAACATGCCTCTTTTCACCTTATACACTGAATAACCATATAGAGATCATCTCATATACAACATAAGTGTACTGCTTACAACAGCCAGCAACTTCACTAACTTAATATTTTAACTATTACGATCTACTAAATTGCATAAAAATGTGGGAGAATTTGTTGCCGTATCCTATTTTAGCAATTCCCCAACTCTTCTGTTAACTTCATCCCAGTTGACAATGTTCCAAAAAGCTTCGACGAATTTTGCTCTATCGTTTTTGTAGTCTATATAGTAGGCGTGTTCAAACACGTCTAAAACCATCAGTATCCTAAACATGGGATACACGTTAGTGTTGTGTTTTTCAATTTGCATTATTATTGGTCTCTGGGTTTGCTTGCAGTGAGTGAGCGCAGCCCAACCAGATCCCTCAACGCTTATGGCTGCTTGAGAAAATTCCTTCTTAAAACGTTCAAAACTTCCAAATTCCTTTTCAATGGCGTCTCCTAAGACTCCGCCTGGCTTACCTCCGCCCTTTCCTGGTGGCGCGAGGTTTTCCCAAAAAAGCGAGTGGAGAAGGTGTCCACCTATGTTCCATGAAAGCTCTTTTAAGGATGATTTTATGTCTACTTCTGCGTTTTCTTTACGTGCCTTATCCAACCTTTGTAATATGGCGTTTGCACCATTAACATATGCTTGATGGTGCTTGCTATGATGAATCCTTAACTGCTCTTCAGACGTATATGGGGCTAATGCTCCATACTCGTATGGCAGTTTAGGCAAAACATAAAATTTGTTCTCCATACATCCACCCATTTATTATTTTTAACATCTTACTTAATTTTTGTATGATTTTTACAGTCTTAGAAAAAATTGCTATGCTGATTTTGATCTTTTCGTTGTTGGCTACATTTTTTGCATATTCCGTAGATGTCTATGCGTTGCCCGTTTACTTTGAATTCGGCTGAGTTGGTTAATTTGTCAACTATTGATTGCGCCACATTTTAAGCAAACCAAGTTTATATGAGGCTTGGTATAAGGGTCAAACCTTATTTTTCGTTGGAAAAAGGGTAATTCTTGGACTAGATTGAGCTCTTTGAGAACTTTAAGAGTTTGGTATACTGTTGCGAGGCTTATTGTAGGATATTCCTCTTTAACTTTCTTATAAATTTCCTGTGCAGTTGGATGTGTCGACGTTTGTAGAGCGACTTTGCATATGGCTATTCGTTGAGGGGTCGCTTTGTACCCTTTTTTACGAAGTGCATCAATTATTGTCCTCAAAGTTTCGTTAGGATACATGACCTATTATTAAGTAATAGTAATTATTAAATAATCTGATTTACAATTTAAAGTTGAATCCGGCGCTTTTAGCGCTTTTTTCTAAAATTAAATGTTGGAGAAGGAGGTGAACACGTGACGAGCAAAAAGTACTCTACAAATGTTGGCAGGGAAATGGTTGAGAAGGCAGGCGTTGACGTTGACTTGCTAATAGACAAGTTGAAGAAGGCTGCTGCCGCCGAATTCACAACATACTATTACTATACTCTGCTTAGGATGCACTGCACTGGGCTAGAGGGCGAAACGATTAAAGAGGTTGTTGAAGACGCGAGGCTGGAGGATAGGCAACATTTTGAAACTATTGTGCCTCGGATTTACGAGTTGGGCGGCGAGCTCTACCGCGACTTGAGAGAACTTCACGATGATGCTGCTTGTGAAGCAGCCTACTTGCCTAAAGATCCAAGCGACTTGAAGGCTATTTTGAAGGTTTTGTTGGAAGCTGAAAGATGCGCGGTGAGGGTTTACACTGAAATCTGCAACATGACATGTGGCAAGGACCACAGAACATACGATTTGTCTTTGGCGATACTCCACGAGGAATTGGAGCATGAAGCATGGTTCCAAGAACTCTTAGAGGGAAGACCATCAGGGCATTTCAGACGCAGAAGACCAGGAGAAGGCCCATACACACAGAAATTCCGCCACATAGAATAGCGCCAAACCCAACAGCAAAACCATTCCACACCCTTTTATTTTTTATATTTCCGCATTGCAATACTTTATTTTAACCATTTAATGGGATGCTATAGCCCTTATGGAAATAATCTGGGTAGGGTTTACCGCAAGCATGCTGGCTGGCCTAGCCACGGGAGCAGGAGCTCTACCCATCTATTTAGGCAAACAATTCTCAGACGACACAATGGACATCATGCTTGGGTTCGCCGCAGGAGTTATGTTGGCTGCAACCGCCTTTAGTCTGCTGGTTCCATCAATTAATTTAGGCGGTCCATTAACAACGGTTTTAGGACTCATGATAGGCGCAGTTACGATACATTTCATCGACCAATTTATTCCCCACTTTCATCCCGTAGCGGGCCCAGAAGGGCCACCATCAAAGCTTTCTAAGCTTTGGCTTTTCATAATCGCCATAACCATCCACAACTTTCCAGAAGGACTCGCCGTAGGGGTTAGTTTCGGCGCCGGAGACATTGCAGCAGGGTTTGTTGTGGCAACCGCTATAGGTTTGCAGAATGCTCCAGAAGGCTTGGCTGTTGCGTTACCGCTTTTGAGAGAGAGATATAGCAAGGCGAAGGCGTTAGGATATGCTACTTTGACCGGGCTTGTGGAGCCAGTTGGCGGCCTTTTAGGTTTAGTACTTGTTTCTGTCGCTCATTCCGTTTTGCCTTGGGGCTTATCGTTTGCAGCTGGAGCCATGCTTTTTGTAGTCATTGACGAAATGGTTCCAGAAAGCCACCGGAAAGGTTTCGGGCGAAAAGCCACCTTTGGGTTAATAAGCGGCTTCGCAATAATGATGCTCCTTGACAGCTTGTTTGCCTAAAAGGTGAGTTGTGAACTTGCCGAAATATTTGAGAGTTGCCAAAATTACAGATTTTCCCCCCAATGGAATGAAACTCGTAAAGGTTGATGATTTGGAAATCTTGTTGATACGCGTTGAAGACGAAATTTATGCTTTTGATAATAGATGTCCCCATATGGGTTTCTCTCTATTTCTCGGAAGCCTTAATGGCAAAATTTTACGTTGCGGTTTTCATTATGCAGAATTTGACGTTACAACTGGAGAACCCTTAAACAAGGTAACAGAAAAACCCCTTAAGAAAATCGCTGTTAAATTGGTCAACTCTGAAATATTCGTGAAGTTTCCCAACTCCAGTGAGAGCCTATGATTTGTAGCCATTCCGAAAAGCAAATATTTGCGCGCAAGGATATTAACACTCTAAAGAGAAAGGAGAATGCGTTATGAGTAAAGAAGAACTTTTGAATATGTTGAACAAGGCTTTAGAGCTGGAACACGCCGCAAGAATCCAGTACCTAGCCCACGCTGAAATCGTTAAGGGAATAAACTCCGAGCCTATAATCGCCAGGCTAAAGGAAATCGCTGAAGACGAGAAAAAGCATGAGGAAATGTTCAGAGAAATAATAGGCGCCTACTTAGGCGGGGTGCCTTCCATGGGAATGGCTGAAACGCATCCAGCTGAAACTATAGACAAGATCCTTGAGGTTAACATAAAGGACGAAATGCACGCAGTTGACGTTTACAAGGGGATACTAGAAAAAGTAAACACAATGAAGAACGAGCTAAAATATGAATACTTCCAGATCGAGCATAAACTAAGACATATCATAATGGATGAGCAGGAGCACATCGCTGAACTGAGCCTGCTTAAAGGTTAGAAGCTAAACCTCTAAAACCTTCTATTTTTTATTTTGGGATAATTTTACGATGTTGAGTTTTAAAGATTCTGTCTTGAAGGCGATAGAAGAATACAATAAATATAGAAGCCCGGAAGCTAAAGCTAAACTGGTTAAAATAAGCGAAAAAGAGCTTGTGGTAGATTTTGAAGGAAGTTTTTGCAGAACTTGTGGAGTATCTGACTACCTTGAAGATTTCATTTATGAATTGCAGAAATTAGTTGACGTAAAAATGAGAGTTGCAAGCTTCAAGGAACATGAACCCGAAACTATCAGAGTTAAATATATCATTGAAAAATGAATAGTGAATGAATTTTAAGGTGATTTCACTTTTTGAGCTATATCCCTGCCAAGGTTAAAGCATTCTTCCAGTTCTTTCTCTGTGGGAACATACTGCACTTCAATGGCGCGTTCGTAAACTTCAAAGTTTGCTTTTTGAACTGTTTCCATCATCTGCTTCACTGCGCCTTTTCCCCATCCGTAAGAGCCAAAGAACGCCCAGAGTTTACCCTTTGGTTTTAAGCCGCATATGTAGGTTAAGAAGGCGCCAACTGATGGAAACATGGAGTTGTTAAGGGTTGGCGAACCCACAACAACAGCTTTAGCGTCTAAAATTTCGGTAACAATCTCTGTTGCGTCGGATTCCCGCAATTTATAGAATTTCACATCCGTGCCTTGGCTTGCTATTCCTTCAGCTATGGCTCTAGCCATGGTGGTTGTGCTACCCCACATGCTGTCATAAACTATGACTACCTTATTCTTTGATAAGCCTTCACTCCAATTCTTATAGGCGTTAATTATTTTCATGGGGTTGGAACGCCAGATTATTCCATGGCTTGGAGCAATCAGCTTTATTGGAATTCCCATGGATATCACTTCCTGGATTTTTCTAGCAACTAGCGGTGCGAGAGGCATGAGGATGTTGGCGTAGTATTTTGCCGCTTCCTCCATTAAAATGGATTCTTCAATCTCGTCGTCAAATCTTTCAGATGTTGCAAGATGCTGGCCGAAAGCGTCGTTGGGCATTAAAATTCCTCCATCTGTTATGTATGTGAACATGCTGTCAGGCCAATGCAACATTGGCGCTTCAATAAACGAGAGCGTTCTTTTTCCAAGCTTTAATTGGTCGCCGGTTCTGACAGTTTCTACTTTGACGCCTTCGCCGTAGTGCTTTATTAAGGCGTCTTTCCCTCTTGGAGAAGCTATTATTTTGGCGTTTTTCGCAAGCTTAATTATTTGCGGTAAAGCGCTTGAATGATCCATTTCAACATGGTTTATAATAATATAGTCGAGTTTCTCAAAGCTAACAATTTCACCTATATTTCTTGCTAGCTCATCGGAAAACGGAGATTTGACCGTGTCCACTAAAGCAGTTTTTTCATCTTTTATTAGATAGGCGTTATAAGTTGTTCCGCGCTTGGTGAGATATCCGTGAAAATCCCTAACATTCCAGTCTACCACGCCTACCCAAAAAACATCTTTACTTATCTCAACACTAACCATTTTGAACGCGCCCAACTTAAACATTCGCTCTTTGAACTAATGAATTTTTCTTACTACGATGATTGAAAACTTCAAGGACGACAATGTTCTGTTTTAGTTTAAGGTTTATATAGATTCAAGTTTAAGCAGAATCTTGGTTGCTTTGTATGGTGATGGTGGAATTAAACCAGAACAATTGGGAAGAAGAAGTTAGCCGTTCAAACATTTTAACTTTAGTATATTTTTGGCACCAACAATGTCCATGGTGTAGACAGTTGACGCCTATCATCGAAAGGTTGGCTGAAGATTATTTGGGGAAAATCAAATTTGCAAGGTTAAACATTTTAGAGTCGCCGTCAAATCAAGAAATAGCAACAAACCTCGGAGTTATGGGCACCCCTACCCTGATTTTCTTCTGCGGCGGACGTCCTTTAATGCAAATGGTTGGTTACACTTCAGAAGAAGAGCTGAGAAAGGTTCTTAACGATATGCTTCAAAGATACCGAACATGCCTCTTGCAGAGCACAGACCTTAGAAGCTACATCGTTTAAACACACCACTAGGGTTTATGTCACCTTTAATTCTTTAAAGAAAACATCAACATCTGTTATGGGCGAACTTGATTCGTCGCAGATTTTTTGTTTGGCCGGCGGGTTTTCAATATAGAACGGTATCCTTTGGGTTATGCGTTCTTGGAATGTAGGGATCAGTTCGTTCTTATAGAAGACCCCGATGGGGATTTTGTCGCCACACTCCCTCGCTTTTTCCATGGCAACAATTTTTTTGCCAAAATCTTCGTCTAAATTACGCACTACAGGGTCGTAGCTCACCTCTTCTAACTTGTAAAGTCTTGGTGTTGGTTTGCCAGTTTTGGGATCTATTCGGTCCTCGCCGGCATACCATTCTTTAGTGTTTATGTCATTGTATGTTGGACAAGGCTGCAGTATATCTATTAGGGCTAGTCCCTTGTGTTGTATTGCCTGTTTTATTATTTCTTTCAAGTGTTTGGTGTCGTAGGCGTAGGCTCTTGCAACAAAGGTGTAGCCAGCCGCAAGAGCAATAGTTAGCGGGTTTATGGCTTCATTGATGTTTGGTCTAGGGATTGCCTTAACTTTTAAACCCAACTTGAGTGTCGGTGAGGCTTGTCCCTTAGTAAGTCCATAAACCCCGTTATCATGTATCATATAAGTTATGTCCATGTTTCTCCTTCCTGCGTTGACGAGGTGGCCTATGCCTATTCCAAGTCCGTCGCCATCTCCACCTATGGCTATAACTTCTAAATCTGGATTTGCAATCTTTATTCCCTGTGCGAAGGGAAGAGTTCTGCCATGCAGCACGTGAACCCCGTTAGCTTTTACGAAATGGGGGACTTTACCAGAACAGCCTATTCCAGACACTAGCACAACTCTGTGAGGTTCAAGGCCCAGTTCTGCTAGAGCCATCTGCAAAGCCGCAAGTATACCGAAGTTTCCGCATCCTGGACACCAATCCACGAAAACATCTGTTTTAAAGTCTTGCCATTTAAGCGCCATAAGTTAACACCTGCCTTTTGGGCGCTTTTCCCGTCAAAACAAGCTTTAAAGCGTTATAAACCTCCGTAGTCGTCATGGGTCTGCCATTGTATTTTAGGATTTGAAAGTCCATAGGTATTCCAGTTTCCTCCATTATAATTCCGCCAATTTGCCCAGAATAGTTCATTTCAACATCGATTATTCTCTCAGCTTTTTGAAGAATTTCTTGTATAGGTTCCCTTGGAAGGGGATGCACCATTCGGATTTGCAGGAAACCCAAACTAAAGGCTTCTTTGGACAGCTCATTTAAGGCTTCAATTATTGCACCTTTTGGGGAGCCCCAACTAACAATTATGTTTTTGGCATTTGCCTCGCCGAAAAAGTTGAGTTTCTCCGTTATCGGCACCTCTCTTTCAACGGTTTCAAGCTTTTTCATACGCTTATCCATCATTCTAGTCCTGTTATGGGATTCCTCGCTTATGTGTCCATACTCATTATGCTCGTCACCAGCGTACCAGTGCACCCCATTTCTTGTACCGAGCAAAACACGCGGCGAAACCCCTGACTCAGTGAAGGCAAAACGCTTGTACTCTCTGCCTTCAAGCATTTTTTCATCAAAAATTTCGCCCCGATATATTTTGACCCCACTAATTTCAAAGACTGGAAAGGTTTGGGAACTATTGGCAAGCGCCTTATCTATAAGGTGAATTACGGGCAGCTGGAACCTTTCAGCATAATTGAAAGCATTTACTGCATCGTAAAAGCATTCTCTAATGTCGCCTGAAGCCAAGACTATGCGCGGAAACTCTCCATGTCCAGCGTGAACAGCAAATCTCAAATCATCTTGCCCGTGCCGCGTAGGCAAACCCGTAGAAGGAGCACCTCGCTGATAATAAGTTATGACGACTGGAACCTCGTTGTTGCCAGCCCAAGATAACCCTTCAACCATTAATGAAAAGCCAGGTCCAGAAGTTGATGTTGACGCTCTAGCACCAGCTAAAGCTGCCCCAGAAGCCATATTTATCGCTGCGATTTCATCCTCTGTTTGGAACACAACCACGCCGGCTTCAATGCCTGGAACTTTTGTAGAGAGAATTTCATGGGCTTCTATGTATTCGCTTTCATCTGCCGCTGGTGTTATGGGATAATAGGTTTGAACTCTGCATCCGCCTAAAACCTTGCCTATTGCAACCGCTTGGTTTCCTGAAAGGAAAATTCTCTCCTCGTTTACGGCTATTTCTGGGAGACGATAATTAAAGTCTTTGGAAAAATTGTTTTTTGCATGGTCATATGCGATTTCCAATGCAAGGAGGTTCATTTCGACAATTTTTGGCTTTTCTCCAAAAACATCTTTTATAGCCTTTTCAACCAAGCCAATATTATATCCTAATAGACCAAAGGATACGCCGATCGTCAGCACGTTTATCATTCGCGTAATTTTACTTAGTTTTTCTATGCCAAGCTTATTTGCAATTTGTTTAAGCAACTCCATATATGGAACTTCAAAAACATGGATATCCTTTTTCTTCGCATGTTCAAGTAAATCTGCTAAACTGTCGCCTATCCCATTTTCTTTCAAAAATTCTTGAAAAATGGATTTAAATTCCAAGGGTAATGTAGGAATCTCCAAAATCTTAATGTCCAATTGGTTTTGATCAACTATTATTCCTCCTTCAGGAACTATTTCGGCTATATGCCTAACAACAGTTTCAGCGTCAAAAGCCGCCAACATATCCACATCATTCACATTAGCTGAAACCTCGCTGCTTGAAACTCTTAGGTGGAAGTAGCTATGTAAACCCTTTATGTTTGAATGGTACTCACGGCGTCCATAAACGTACAAGCCGCCATAGCCACATGCTCTTCCAAAAATGTTTGCAGCTGTGTCCACTCCGCTTCCTTGGGGTCCGCCAGCCATCCAGTTAAAACCCTTATCCATCATAAATCAACCATAAAATTTTATTTGAAACCTTTCACCCGCCGGTGGCTTTATCAGAGCCTATGCAACACTCGCAACCAGAAGATTCGCCGCAATAGGGGCAAACGCATTTGCAATCATCAATTGGGTTACCACATCTATCGCATATAGGTTCAGACCCATCAGAATTCAATCCCTTTTCACCCACTATTTTCTTGATGCTTATAAGAATTAAATTTTGCGTAAGATTGTATTCTAGTTTAGGAATCCACGTTGCAAATTCTTTTATATTCCGTTTAAGGTAAAATGTAAGATTAACGATTGTTGTTTTGGGAGGTGAAGTATCTTGGCGAAAAAGGGTGAAAAATATAAGTGCGAAAAATGTGGGCTTGTGGTCGTTGTAGACGAAGATTGTGGGTGCGCTGAATGTGACTTAATTTGCTGTGAGGTTCCAATGAAACCAGTAAAGGCTAAAGCTAAAAAATAGCATTTCACAATTCCATAATAAAATAAACTTCTTTTTATCCATAATGAGGAGGGAAATTTGATTGTACCAAATTATTGCATTGACAAGTTTGGTTTTGCAATTCGTTATACTCGGATTAATCATAGCAAGCTTAGTTATGAAAAGAAGAAAAATGATTCGAGCTCATGGAATAACCATGCTTCTGGCAGTTTTTGTCCACTCAATAACCATATTGGCGGTCATGGTGCCTTCTTTTTCCTCGGGCTTAACACCGTATATATTAGAAAATTTTGCAAAGCCCATATCTGTAATATCAATTTTCCATGGAATCACAGGACTTTTGGCTTGGCTCTTAGGCGTATGGATTGTTGTTTCTTGGCATTTAAGTCCATCAACACAAGCGTGTTATAGAAAGAAGGTTGCAATGCAAATTACTCTTGTTCTTTGGCTGATAGCACTTATTCTCGGATTTGCGATATACCTAAACTTTTACACTGCAATTCTGCCACTATAGCAAACCAAATTTTCATGTAGCATTTCACAAGGCCATTTATGTTTAATTTACTTGTATTTTTTATGTTAAAAAGTTATAAATAATTAAGCCTCAAGAAATGATTTGAGGATTTTGAAATGAAGAAAGACAATTTTGGAAATCTATTCGATGAAATACGAATTGGCAACGTCCTCCTTAGAAACCGAATAGTCATGCCACCTATGGTGATGTGTTATGCAGGACCTGAAGGAGAGATCAACGAGCAAGTTATCGCTCATTATGAAGTTATAGCAAAAGGCGGCATAGGGCTTGCAATAGTAGAGGCCAGTTATGTTCACTCTTCAGGAAAAGGGTTTGAATCAGAAATAGCCGTGGATAGAGACGGTTTAATGCCCCGGCTTCATATGTTGACAAATGCGGTAAAGGCATGGGGCGCAGCCATAGCCATACAACTTTATCACGGAGGTATACAAGCGCATGTAGACCAGCCAGTGGGACCAAGCGCCATTGGTAGGAAAGTTTTTCCTCCACTAAGGACACCACGCGAGTTAACAACGGATGAAGTTGAAAAAATGGTGGAAAATTTTGCAAACGCGGCTCTAAGGGCTAAAATGTCGGGCTTCGACATGGTTGAAGTGCATGGTACCCACGGCTACTTGATAGCCGAGTTTCTATCTCCGCTTACAAACAAGAGAACAGATAAGTATGGCGCTGACAGGGCGCTCTTCGCAACAGAGATTGTCAGAAATATAAAGGAAAAATGTGGATCAGACTTTCCAGTTATATTCCGATTGGCTGCGAACGAGTTTGAGGAAGGCGGCATTACATTAGATTATGCAAAAGAAGTTGCCAAAAAACTTGAAGCTGCAGGCGTAGACGCTTTTGACGTAACCGGCGGCACCTATGACACTGCTGACCACATAATTCCACCAATTTACTACGATAAACAAGGATATTTTTTCAGAGAGGCTTCTGAAATAAAGAAAACAGTGAACGTGCCAGTTATTAGCGGTGGAATGCTTGCAGACCCGGAAATTGCCAACGACGCGGTAGGAAACGGCTTAGTAGATCTTGTTTTTATTGGAAGACAGCTTATAGCAGATCCGGAATGGCCTAGAAAAGTAAGAGAAGGGCGCATTGCAGAAATTAGACCTTGCATTGCCTGTGAACAGTGCATAGAGCGCATCTTTTTCCAAGAACCAGTGAATTGCAGCGTAAACCCTCTAAAAAGCTATGAATACCGATACTTGAGTGAAGAACATATTCCAAAGGCTAAAAATCCGAAGAAAGTCCTTATAGTCGGCGGAGGGCTTACAGGTCTTGAAGCTGCAAGAGTTGCAAGTTTGCGCGGCCACAATGTTGTTTTGTTTGAAGAATCCAACGATTTGGGCGGTGTTTTAAGATATGTTCTCAACGAAAAAATGAAATGGCGAATAAAACGCCTCATAGAATGGTATGGTTGTGTGCTATGTAACCAAGATATTGAGGTAAAAATAAACACTAAGGTTGACGCAGACATCATCCAAAAAGAAAACCCTGATGTTGTCATTTTGGCTACGGGATCAGATCCATTAATTCCAAAGATACCTGGAGTGGAAAATGCCGTTTTAGCCGAAGATGTCCTCTCCGGGAAAACCCAACCTGGCAAAAGCGTGATAATAATCGGAGGTGGTTTAGTGGGATGCGAATTAGCCATCAAACTTTCAAATGAACGTCACAATGTGACTATCATAGAAGCACTACCGCAAATTGCAATGGGCGAGCCAATCTTAAGTCGCATGGGCATAATCAAACTCTTAGATAAAAATGGGGTAAGAGTTTTGACGTGCGCCCCAGTCGTAGAGATACATAAGTCTGGTGTGGAAACCGTCAACAACTTGGGTATTAGATCCCTTTTTAAAGCTGATACTATTATCATATCAGTGGGCAGAAAAGCCAAAGTTGAAACTGATTTGATGAAAACTTCTAAAAAAGTTGCAAGAGACGTTTATCTAATCGGAGATGCGAAACAGCCAAGAAAGATAATAGATGCCATAAGAGAAGGTTTTTGGACTGGTGTCAGCATATGATTTTCCACCATTTTTATACTTTAAAGTTAAATTCTTAGCTAAAATAAAAAGGTAAGTTGAAATTCGATAGGCTAAAACCTATTTTATTGAAGATTTTCTTTGCTGATATCTTTCAGCGCATTTTTGACAGCAGAAAATGTACTCTTTTCCGTCGATAGTGGTGCGGTAAGCTGCTAGTCGACATGTTTCTAATGGAATTGGTATGCTGCAGAATTCGCATCTAATAAACTCTTTTTTCATTTGTTTTCCACATTTCCTTTCTGTTTTTTGTAATAGTCTTCGATTGCGGCTTTTAGTGCGTCTGCCGCTAGGTTTGAACAGTGCATCTTTACAGGCGGAAGCCCTTCTAAGGCGTCGGCCACATCCTTCCTTGTTATTTTCAATGCTTCTTCTAAGGTTTTTCCTTTTGCCAATTCAGTTATCATGCTACTTGTTGCAACTGCGGCGCCACAGCCGAAGGTTTTAAATTTTATGTCTTCTATGCGATTATCTTTAACTTTTATGTATATGGTCATCATGTCTCCGCAAACAGGATTTCCAACGGTGCCAACGCCGTCAGCGTCTTGAATTTCCCCCATATTTCTGGGGTTTCTGAAATGCTCCATTACTTTTTCGCTATACATTAACTCAGCAACTCCTTAGGTGTTAAGGGAGACATGGCTCTTAACCTTTTCACAATATCTGGCATTACTTGAACAACATAGTCTACTTCGTCTTCTGTGTTTTGCCTTCCAAGGGTGAATAGCACTGAACCGTGGGCTTCTTCATGCTTCAGTCCAGTGGCGAGCAGCACGTGAGAAGGCTCCAAAGTTTTTGCGGTGCAAGCAGAGCCGGATGAGGCTGCAACTCCCATCATGTCAAGGCTTAGGAGGATAGATTCGCCTTCTATGAAGTTGAACCTTACTGCGGCGTTGTCTGGCAAGCGGTTTGTTGGATGCCCATTCAAGAAAGCGTATGGTATGGATTCCAGCAAGCCCTTGATAAGTTTGTCTCTAAGCCTGATAAGCCTTTCACTTTCAGATTGCATCTCATTAACGGCTATTTCCGCTGCTTTTCCAAATCCAACTATGCTTGGCACGTTTTCTGTTCCAGAACGTAAGCCTCTTTCTTGGCCGCCACCATGAATTATGGGTTCAATGCGCACTCCGCTGCGAATATAAAGGGCTCCAACCCCTTTAGGTCCATACATGTCGTTAGAAGAAAGCGTGAGCAGATCGATGCCGTCTTTTTGAACGTCTATTGGAACTTGCCCATTCGCGGCGGTAGCATCCACGTGCAGATATGCGTTTTTTCTGTGGACTATTTGGCTTATCTCCCTTACTGGTTGAACGGTTCCTATTTCACCGTTGGCATACTGGATGGAAACGAGAACTGTTTCCTCCTTCAACTCACGCTCTAAACTATCAAGGTCGACTAAACCATATTTGTCGACTGGCAGAAATGTCACATCGAAACCCTTAGTTTTTAGGTACTTGCATGGGTTAATGACTGACATGTGTTCAATGCTTGAAGCTATTACATGTTTTCCCTTGTCCATGTTTCTATAGGCAACGCCTTTAACAGTCATGTTGTTGCTTTCTGTAGCCCCAGAGGTGAAAATTATAGACTCCGCCCTTTCTGCATTTATAAGTTTGACGATTTTGGCTCTCGCTTCCTCTAAAGCCTTTCTTGGTTCATGTCCAAACGAATGAATCGATGATGGGTTGCCGTAAAATTCTCTAATAAAGGGCAGCATGGCTTCTATAGCGCGGGGATCAACAGGTTTGCCGGCAATATGGTCCATATAAACTTTTTTAGAAGTCGACATTTCTAATCCTCTAGAAGCATATAACAGCATCTGCATTTAAGACTAAATCATTTAGAGTGGCGGCGCCTACTATTTTTGCTTCCGGCGTGAAGTCTCCTCGTGGAATGCCGAGCAACATACAACTCTGTTCACACACCATCAGTTTAACTCCAGCCTTAACCGCTTGATCCATAACTTCCTTTAAGGATGGAAAACCGCCGAGCTTTATTTTCTCGGCCTCACCCTTCTTAACTATAGTAACGCCCTTTATTAGAAAATATATGGTGGCATCCATTCCCATCATAGTGGCAGTAGTTGCCAAAACGAACGGAGCATACGTGCGTTCCGGAGTGTCAACTCCGCTTGTTTGGACGTACAAAATCTTTTTCCTTTCCGACAACGTTTCACCTCCTTACCCACTTATTTAACTTTTTTAATCAAAATTTGAACTTGATTTTCATTTCGGGTTATGCTCACGATTTCCTGTCCCAAATTTTTCACTAGACTTTTAATGTCTTCTTCTGCAGCAGGATCATCTGCCAAAACTTCAAGAACCTCGCCAACTTTCATCTCATCAAGCTCCATCCTCGTCCTGAAAACAGGCTC
>Ga0207433_10003843_pt1 | contig 28285 bp, 26 predicted proteins | sample YelNatPaOPGAMG01_FD_187559 | JGI IMG/M metagenome (GOLD analysis project Ga0207433, IMG submission 187559) | Hot spring thermophilic microbial communities from Obsidian Pool, Yellowstone National Park, USA - OP-RAMG-01 (SPAdes) (version 3) | ecosystem: Environmental > Aquatic > Thermal springs... | reverse complement strand
ATAAATATAACCTACATTATAATTACCATTACAGATTTGATCCCTTCTGTCCTATTTCGTACGACCCTTCCCTCAAAAAAAAGGGCTCTCGCACTGGACTCTCTCCTTCGTACTATAACCTAATACCCTGCCTGAATCTAACTCCGCCTCTCCACTTCTATTACCTGCTCAGGCAGGGAGTAGTATAACATATGTTCTTAAATTAAGTCAAACTTTTAAAGCGTTTATTTTAAAATCGCTTTACTATCAATTAAAACTTTTTGTTTTAACAGAAGTAGCTTTTTCATTTACATCAAAACCCATTCTGGTAAATGGCCAGTAACGAAACAAAGGCCTACCAAAGATGTTCTTTTCCGGAACAAATCCAAAGTACCGGCAATCTTCACTATAGTCTCTGTTATCTCCCATACAGAAATAATAGTTGTCATTAACCTTCCATTCTTTTATTTCTTTTCCATCAATAATAAACTTACCCTGGTTAAACAAAACTTTTTTCCCCGATTCTCTTTCTATAAGAAGTTTTAACAAATATTTATAATATCCATTGGCACTTTCCAGATTAATTACCTCTCCCTTTTTAGGAACTCTTATCTCTGGAAAACTCTTTAGCAAATATATTCTATAAAAATCAAAGTTATTCACAACATCGTCAGAAGTTAATTTTTCCATCATAGTGTTGTATTCAAAAGGCAATTTTTTATCAAGCTCAAATACATGCTGGACCACTCTTCCTTTATTCGCAAAGGTTTCTTCATAAAGATCAAAGTCTTCAGAACCAACTTTAACAAGCACTTCATACTTAACCTGATGTGATACGCCAATATACTTCATATTAACTGTTTTATCATTGAGCATTAAAATCTGATTTGACATTTTTAATGTATCGCCGGGTTTACCAATAAGTCTCTTTACGAGATTTTTTGGGGTTTCAAAGGTATTATCCAGATTTATAAGGGAAAGAGTTAACAGAGATATAATCTCCTTATCAAGGCCAGGACTTTTCCATGCAGGAGAGACAAAAACTACTATATCGTTTCTATCTGGTTTAACAATACCAGGAATTTTTAGATTTAGCACAGGAATTCTTGACCCAAAAGTCGCTTTTTCTACCATTAAAATATCTTTTACCAGAAGGCTCGGAACCATAGACTGAGAAGGTATTTGATACGCTTCAATTAAGAATAACCTTATCACAAAGGCTATTGCATAGGCGGACAGAAAAACATTAATATTGTCAATAACCTTTTCCTTAAAAGTCATGTCTTTTTTACTTTTCTTCTCTTTCACTTCCATCTCCTTAAAATCTTTTTATAACTCCAGAAGAACTACTGTAAAACATTCTATTGTAAACATCCTGGTTCTTTCTGTAGTTTTCCCTTTAATACTTACTACTTCCCTGGACACATCAAGAATTTTAGATATCACCTCTTTCATCTCCGATATAAAAGGTTGTATTTTTGGTGTGTCTATAACAACAACGCTATCCAGATTTTTAATTTTAGCATTCTTCAAATATTTTTCTTTAACAAGCTTCAAGAAATCCACACTTTTTCTATCTTTATAGGCTTCATCACTATCAGGGAAAAGCTGGCCAATATCTGTGCCAAATGGAGATAGTAGAGCGTCTATTATTGAATGCAACAAGACATCTCCATCCGAGTGAGCAACAGCACCGTAATCGGAAGGGATTTCTACTCCACCAATAAAGAGCTTTCTTCCCAAAGCCAGTCGGTGAATATCATACCCGAGGGAAACTCTCATCATTATCGTTTTGCCGGTTCAGTAAATATAATTCTTCCAGCAGAAGTTTGAAGAATACTTGTAACTCTCACACTGATTTTGCGCCCTATAAAATGAATCCCATTGGCAACTACAACCATTGTTCCATCCTGCAAATATCCAACCCCCTGATTGTTTTCCTTACCCTCTTTAAGTACATCTAACTCAAACTCTTCACCTGGTAATAAAACAGGCTTCATGGCATTGGCGAGATCATTCAAATTCAATATCTGGATTCCATCAAGCTTTGCCACTTTGTTTAAGTTATAATCATTTGTAATAATGCCAGCATTAAGCTCTTTAGCAAGACTTATCAACTTGGCATCCACTCCTCTTATCTCCGGATAATCTCTTGAGAAAATTTTTAAATCCAGCGATTGAACCTCTTTTAATTTATTCAAAACATCCAACCCTCTTCTTGCCCTGCTTCTCTTTATAGGGTCCTTTGAATCTGCAAGAGCCTGAATTTCGTTTAACACAAATTTCGGTAATATCAATGTTCCACAAATAAATCCCGTTTCAGCAATGTCTGCAATTCTTCCATCAATTATCACACTGGTATCCAGCAACTTTATATCTCCCCCTTTACTTTCTCTTTCTCCACCAAAAGGCAAATTTAGCGCATATCCACCGTACTTCTGAGAAGCCATAAATGGAAGCATAAACCCAAGATAAGAAAACGCAAGCACTATATACAGCTCAATCTGGCCCAAAAAGTCCTTCGGGAGAACATGCCCTACCAATTCACAAACAGCCTTTCCGCTATAAAATCCGGCGATAAGACCAACCAGAGAATAAAGAAAAACACCTCTTCTTGAATAAAAATAGCCTTCAAGAAAAAGCGTAACGATTGCCATTGAAATCCCATAAGCAAAAACCATAGGGTTTAAAGTCATCAAATAAGATAAAGAACTAAACAATAGAAATATAAAAATGATGAGAATTCTCCTTTTCAATAACCTACGCATAATAACACCTCTCTTTTTCTTAATATCCTGATATTTTAACGAAAATATAGTTTTTTTTCAATTTAATCAGTTAAGAGACCCAATATAAATTTCATATCTTCTTCAAAATCGCTCAAACTATCCGGAAAATCCTTTACAGATTCATTTGTAATCCTTGAATCTGGAGGGATGAGTTTCAAAAGATGTGAAAGAGGGAAATTTCCTTTTCCATAGTGATCGTGTCTATCAAATATTCCATAATAATCACCATCTGTAAGATGATAAATGGTGGGTCTAAGCTCTAAAAATTTCTCTATATACTCCAAAGGATTAAAACCATTGGCATTGGCAGCACATATCGCATGTCCCATATCCAGACAGAATCCCACCTTTGCTTCTTCTATTAAGAATCCTATTTCCTCAGGATTAGAACCATTACAGATAAGATTTTCTGCCAGACCAAAATATGGCTTATTTTCAATTACAATCCTCTTATCATTTAGGCCTTTTATCTGTCGGGCTGTTTCCTTTATATCGCCATTCACACCCGGATGAAAAATAACGATAGGGGCTTTAAGGATATCCGCATACCTGAAAGCCTCCTCCGCCATTACATAATTCTTCTTTTTAAGAGTCTTTACGGCAAAATTTAAGCCATCCCCAAAATGAGGGGCATGAACAATAAAAGGCATAGGCAACCCTTTCCATAACTTACTGCAATCCCTAAAAGATCCTGGCACAGAATAAAGCTCTATATAATAATAAAGCCCCTTCTCATATAGGCGAATTGCCTCTTTTACATAATTTTCGTTTACAGAATAAAGTTTTAATCCAAAACGATACATACATAACTCCAGATTTTATTCTATTATAGAAACACATTTCTCTCAATTAATAATACTATTATGATTTGTCTTTACATTGCCAAATTTACTCATTCACGATATAATCTTACTTCTTTAAAAACAAACAAAAGATTAAGCAAGGAAAATCTTATGAAACCTAAAACCTATGTACGATATTTGACAAAAAAATTTTATTTGAAAATTTTGCTTTTCATAATAGATAACTTTTTGGCTCTGATAATAAGAAAAAAGAAAAGATTAATCCCGGAGAATATAAAAAAGATTCTTATCATCAAGCCCGATCATCTTGGTGACATGCTTCTTTTCTCCTGTGTCCTTCCTTTAATAAAGGAAAAGTTTCCGGAAGCAAAAATAGATATCATCTGCGGAAGCTGGACCCTACCCATCTTAGAAAACAATCCATTTATTAATAAAAAGTTAATTGTAGATCATCCATTTGCAAATCGTAAAAAAATAAGCAAGCTAAAAAAAATTTCTGTATATTATAAAACGCTTATTTCACTCATCCTTTCCATAAGAAAGGAAAAATATGATCTGGGCTTATTTATGCGCTCCCGGCGCGGGAATCTTGCCTTTTTAAGCCTTTTTGGCAAAATTCGCTTTACAATAGGTCATGGTACGGCTGGTTTCGGACCAGCTTTTAATCTCCAGATACCCTGGAAATCTGGTATCCACGAAATAGAACATTTTTTGGAAATCCTGAAGCCCCTGGGGATAAAAGCTACAGTCCATAGTTTAACCTATCATATTTATCCTTCTAAAAGGTCTGAAGAGAAAATAAAACATATATTAAAAGAAAAAGTTAAGGGTAAAAAGAAAATTGCCATTGTGCATCCGGGTTCAGGTAATATAATGAAAACTCTTTTCATTGATCAGTGGAAGAAGATAGTAAGTATTCTTGAAAGCAAAAAATATCAGGTTATTTTAACCGGAAGCCTTTCGGAAATAGTTTTTACAAGCTCAATATCCTCTCAGAATTCTATAAATCTTACAGGGCTTTTAAATATTCATGAACTTGCTTTAATCTACAAAAAAGCCTCTTTGATTATCACTGTAGATAGTCTATCAAGCCACCTTGCAGGATGGAGCGAAACAAAAGCCATTGTTTATTTTTCAGGTCTTGTGGATAAAAATCAATGGGAACCACTTGGAAAAAATATAAAAAATCTATATATTCCCGTAGAATGTGCCCCCTGTGAATCAGGCTGTAAAGAAAGAAAATGCATGAATTTTAATATTGAAGAATTGGAAAGACTGATATAATAGTATTTATAAACATTGGAATTTGACACAAAATCTACCAGAACTTTATAATTTTATCTATAGAGGATTTTTATGGCTAAACTAGATTTTTCTAGACTTCATATACTTGTAATTGGTGATGCTATGCTGGATAATTATATCATCGGACAGGTCTTTAGAATATCCCCTGAGGCACCTGTTCCTATAGTAAATGTAAAACAAAATCAGTATAGCCTTGGCGGTGCTGCCAATGTATGTAATAATATTGCTCACCTGGGAGCCAGCACGACTCTTCTTGGAATCTCAGGTAAAGATGAGAATAATAAGATTCTTGGTAAATTACTTAAAAAAAATTCCATTAACAACGCTTTGATAGAAACCGAAATCCCGACCACAACAAAGGCACGAATAATAGGAGAACATCAACAAATAGCTCGTCTTGATTATGAAAAAATTTCTTTTATTTCAGAAGAAGTGGTCGGTAAACTTAAAGAGAGGGCTTTATTATTATTAAAAAAATCTGATGCCGTAATTATTTCTGACTATGGAAAAGGGGTTTGCTGCGAAGAAATATGTCAGTCTATTATTCAAACTGGAAGAGATTTAAATATTCCCGTTCTTATTGACCCAAAAGGTAAAGAATGGAATAAATATAAAGGGGCTTTTCTTGTAAGTCCCAACTTAAAAGAACTCGGTGAAATAGCCTCTAAACATGTTGCCAATGAAGATTCTCAAATAGAAAAGCATGGCATGGAAGTCTTAAAGCGTTATTCTTTTAAATACCTTCTTGTGACTCGTTCTGAAAAAGGAATGAGCTTAATATCCAATAAGGAAAAAGAGTATTATCATATTCCTACAGACGCAAGAGAGGTTTATGATGTTTCTGGTGCAGGAGATACGGCAATTGCAACCCTTTCCCTTGGTATCGCCAGTGGTTTAAAAATTCTCGATGCCGTTAAGCTTGCCAATAGGGCTGCTGGAATTGTCGTTGGAAAGTTCGGTACTGTGCCTATAGAAAAAGGAGAACTGGAAGAATCTTTCTATTTGAAGGAAGAAAGAAAGATAAAGTCACTGCCTCATCTTCTCTCTGTAGTAAAAGCCTTAAAGGCTCAGGGAAAAATTATAGTTTTTACAAATGGGTGTTTTGATATTTTACATACTGGACATATTACTTACCTTAGGCAGGCAAAGGAACTTGGTGATATACTTATAGTGGGTTTAAATACAGATAATTCCGTAAAACGATTGAAGGGGGAAAAAAGACCAATATTTAACGAAAAGGATAGAGCAAAAATGCTTTCTTCTCTTGAGGTTGTCGATTATATAGTCCTCTTTGATGAAGATACACCCAAAAATATAATTAAAAAAATAAAGCCAGATATTCTTGTTAAGGGTGGTGACTATAAAGTAGAAAAAGTGATCGGGAGAGAATTTGCATCCAGAACAATTGTTCTACCATACATAAATGGCTATTCTACTACAGAGATCATAAAGAGAATAAAGGAGAGTTCCTAAATGTTTGTTATCACCGGGGGGGCTGGATTTATAGGCAGTAATCTTATCATTGGGCTTAACAGAATAGGTGTTGATGATATTCTTGTTGTAGATAATTTAAAAAATCCAGAAAAGCTAAAAAATCTGAATTCCTTAAATTTTTCTGACTATTTGGACAAGAAGGCATTTATTCAAAATCTTTGCAAATTTAAATCAGGTAAGATTGAGGTAATTTTTCATCAAGGAGCTTGTTCAAACACAATGGAAACAGATGGTCATTACATGATGGAAAACAACTATGAGTATTCAAAGATAGTTTTAAATTTTTGCCTTGAAAATAAAATCCGCCTTATATATGCTTCCTCTGCATCGGTCTATGGAAATGGTGAAAATGGATTTCGTGAAGAGAGGAATTGCGAAAATCCACTTAACATCTATGCCTTTTCTAAATTTTTATTTGATCAATATGTAAGAAGAATCATGCCAAAGTCAAAAATACAGATTGTTGGACTACGTTACTTTAATGTGTATGGACCACAGGAAAATCACAAGGGTAGAATGGCATCTTCCATAAATCACTTTTACAATGAGATTAAGGGAAAAAATGAGATGCACCTTTTTGAAGGAAGTAAGAATTTTTTAAGAGACTTTGTATATGTCAAAGATGTAATAAATGTAAATCTCTTTTTTCTTAAAAATCCTGAAAAAAACGGGATCTTTAACTGTGGAAGTGGAAACGCTGAAAGTTTTTTAAAAGTTGGGGAAATTATGAAGAAACTTTACCCATCTTCAGTAATAAAGGAAATTCCTTTCCCAGATGAATTAAAGGGCAAGTACCAGACATTTACACAGGCGGATATTTCCTCTTTAAGAAGAGCTGGATACAATAATGAATTTACATCCCTCGAGGATGGCATAAAAGCCTATGTAAAGATTCTTGAGGAAAGCGGGGGTTATTTTAAGTATGGCCAGATATATTGAAGTTACAACCACTTTAGATAGTGAAGAAAAAGCCCGGATTATTTCAGACTTTCTTTTAGAAAATCATCTTGCATCATGTGTCCAGAAAATTGGACCAGTGGTAAGCAAATACTGGTGGCAAGGGAAGATTGAAAATTCAAAGGAATACATTCTTACGATAAAAACCAAAGAAAATCTCTATAAGAAATTGGAAGAGGTAATAATAAAGCTTCATAATTATGAAGTTCCAGAGATTATTGCCCGACCTATAATAAAAGGATATAAAAAGTATCTTGACTGGATAGAGGAAAATTGTAGCAAGACTAAAGTTTAATATTTTCTATATAATTTTAAAACTTGTTGCATTATATAAAGCTTGTTCCTGTTTGCTTCTGCAAGAGAAAAGAGTTTTGCTCTATCAATTAACTCTTTAGAAAACTTCTCTCTGCTGAATGTTCCTGTCACAAACTTTTTCATAATTTCATATAAACCTTTGAAATCCTTTTCTTCAAAAATAAAATCTTTTCTGCCAATAACAATTGGAATCTCTCCAGATGAAGATCCAATTACAGGTACTCCACACGCCATTGCCTCTATTATAACCCTTCCAAATTGTTCCACCCACCATTCAGTAGAGTGAGATGGAACAATCAAGACATCAAGACAATTATAAAAATAAACAATATCCACAGAAGAGAGAGCGCCAAAAATTTTTACTCTTCCCTCTAATTTATTCATTCCTATAAAATCTCTCATGTTATTTTCAAAGTTTCTATCCCCTTTTCCTGCTATTAATAAACAAATATTTTTATTCTCCTTGAATAACATTAAAAAAGCACTCAACAAATCTTCTATTCCCTTTTCTTCTGTTAATCGCCCGGCATAACCAAAATATATATTTTCATTCAATGACACATTTAGTTTACTAAAAGCCTCTTTTCTTGATAAAGGTTTAAACCTTTCCTCATTATAAAAATAAAAAGTTTTAAATATATTCCCTGTATAACCTTTAGCCCTGTACAAATCGATTCCTTTTTGTGGAACGCAGGCAATTCCATCTATTCTCTTTAATACAAATTTTTCCATTAGCCTGAAAATAAATGGATGTTTAATATTTAGATTTTCATCACTCTCTACAACAATCCTCGCCGAAGAATAAAAAAATTTAGATATAAAAATCCACTGAAACGCATTAACTGAGTAGGGTTCTTCCTTTAAATAAACCACATCTGGTTTAAAAGAAAGCAGTATATATATCATCTTAAATATATTGGGGTAAAAAAAAGAGCGAATGTGATTAAGAAAAACAGTAAAAAATTTATAAATCTTTAAATTTTTATCTGTCTCTACATTGTATACAAAACGCTGGTCCCGGGAGCCTTCAAACCATCTACGAGCAGTACACAATGCCACCTCACTATCCTTTGCCATGGCATGAAATAAATTTCTATAACTTTTTTCTACTGCAGCATGCCAGATATACAATATCTTCATAAACCCTCCCAAAACATTTTAGGAACGACTATGATTTGTGTCAAATTGAGAATAGATTTTGTATTTTCCTTTGTACCATGCTATAATTTCTCTCTAACAAACATTCAGGATTTCATATGAACCAACTTAACTTTAAAACAATAACAATAGAAGATAAAAAGATTTTTGAGAATTATTTTTCTCTTTATCCTCCAAAGATCTCCGAATATACCTTTACGAACCTTTTTATGTGGAGCAAAGTAAAAAATATTAAGTACTGTATTTATAATGATGGACTACTGATAAGTGCTATAGATAGAAACAATAATCCTTATTTTCTTCCTCCTGTGGGTTTTAATGATTGTCAAGGTATTTTCGATTTTATTATTCAATATGGCATAGAAAATAACATAAGGCTTATCGAGCTTGTTCCAGAATATCAAAAAAAGTATTTGAAAAAGCATGGCGTTAAAGTCACTGCTGATAGAAATAGCTTTGACTACATCTATAAAACAGAATTACTCGCAACTTTGCGAGGCTGGAGACTGGATGGAAAGCGAGGATTCGTAAGGAAATTTAAGGAAAAATATACCTACAGTTATCTTCCTTATACGGATTCATTTAAAAATTCCTGTTTGGATTTATTTGATAAGTGGATGAGAAATAAAGATTCATCAGATTCTTCTGTCAATGATGAATTTCTTGCTTTTAAAAATTTTATTGAATATTTTCCAAAACTAAATGCTTCTGGAGGAATAATCCTGGTGGAAGGAAAAGTAGTTGCTTTTTCATTTGGAGAAAAATTAAATGAGAATACTTTTGTCATACATTTTGAAAAAGCAGATTCTTCCTATACAGGAAGCTATCAAATAATAAACCAGCTTTTTGTCCAATCGGAGGCTTATGGAAAATACGCTTTTGTCAACAGAGAACAGGACATGGGTATAGAAGGATTAAGAAAAGCAAAGCTCAGCTATGCTCCTTTCAAATTATTAAAAAAATATATGGCTTCCTTTTAAGTTATTAAATTACTATGGTTTTCCCATAAAAACCTGGAAATTAGTTTCATACAAAGAATATCTCTTTTCATCGACACAGGAAAGATGCCAGACAATGTTACTATTATTAATATAATTTGTTAGAAAATACGGGAGGGTAAATATTCTTACACTGTTTGTTAAAAGTTCTGGCAGAGCAAAGCTAAAAGAATGAAGCGAGTTACTTGCATTGCTAACTTCACTGATATTTAGCTGAACACTTATATTTTTCCCAACAGCCTCGCCTTTATTAAAAAGTACTATCTCGGGTTCTAAATTTGTTTCTTTAATTATGGAAATTACATAAGGAAGCTTTTCATTGCTTGTAATAGTATCATTGGAAATAAAATTTGTTACATAAAAAGTTTGATACTTTTCTCTAAACGAAAGAGAGACAGTAAAAAATGGCTTAAATAAATGTTGAGTTTCTATTTTAAATCTATTGGTCACTGCCATATTAAATACACTGTCCCTTAAGATTACAAAAAATTCTGCAAATCCATCTTTCAACTCTTCCTGAGTTTCTATAGGAAGTTCTATATTTTTAATTTCCCCCGGTAGCAGGGTTATGTTTGAAATAGAAAGAAAATTTATTTTTTCACATCCGCTTATCGGGATAACATTTAGAGATGCATTTTCAGATTTGCCCTTGCCAGTGTTTTTGAGGATAAATTTTAAAAAACACTTTTCCATTGCTTTCAGTATCATTTTTTGATTTGTCTCCCAACCTGCAGTAACCACAAAAGATGGAGGCTGAGGAGGAAAGACCGGGATAGTTATGGTTATTACATCACTTGTTCTAAAATAATTGGTCTCTCTGGCATAGACCTTTAAAACTGCCTTTCCTGCTTTTACTTCTCTGGTAGCTTCAATCCCCACATTTATATCAACTCTTTCCCCGCTATATAAGTCAAAAACACCCGTTTCATCAATCAAAAGTCCCTCCACATTGGAAATTTTTTCTATAACAAGATGAACATTTCTTGCGACTACTCCTCCCTTGTTTTCAACATTGAATAACAAAAAGCCTTTCTCCGGAGCTGTGAGAACCCCATCTTCTCCAAAATCTTCTTTAAATGAAAGAGAAAGATAAGGTTTTTGAGAAAGCCTTAAATACCTATCAGGATTAAGAAGAGCCTGGATAATGTTTGAATTATTCTTCTGGATTGCCACATCCAGAGGAGTGGATTTATTGCTTATCTCCATATACTTATTAGAGCTCATTGACTGAATAGCGCCCTGAATCAATAGGTACTTAACTCCGAGATCAAAATCATAATAAGCAAAATAATGCAGGGGAGACCACCCGTTCTTATCAAGTGCATTAATATCTGCCCCTTCCTGCACCAGAAGTTTAACCATATCGAGATCCTTCGGAAAAGCAGCATAGTGAATTGGAGCCATCATATTCTTATCCCTTGCATTTACATTTGCTCCCCTGGAGATAAGAAATGCTGCTATTTTAAGATTATCACGAATAACAGCCCAATGGATGGGGGTTCTACCCTTACTGTCATAATGTTTATTAACATCCACCCCTTTTTCAACGAGCTCTTTCACGAGCTCAAAGCGTCCTCTGGCAACAGCCATTATAAGGTCTTTCCCTGTATCAGAATAAGCAAGAAGATATAGAAAAACAAAAAAGATAAAAAAATATAAAATACTTTTCTTCATATTTTTTACCACTTCCCAATCTCATTAAGGGTTTTTACACTGCAGAACTCACCACACATTGTACAGAAATTACTTTTCTTAATTCCACTTTTTTCTCTCTTCCTTCTTGCATTTTCTGGATCTAAAGAAAGAGAATACATACTTTCCCAATCAAGTTTTTTTCTTGCCCTTGACATATCATCATCTATCTTTCTGTACTTCTGTCCATACTTTACCATATCTGCTGCATGGGCTGCTATTTTAGAGGCAACCACTCCCTGATGCACATCTTCCACTGTTGGAAGGGATAGATGTTCAGCCGGGGTAACATAGCACAAAAAGTCAGCGCCATAACTTGCCGCCAAAGCTCCACCAATAGCGCCCGCAATATGGTCATATCCAGCAGCTATATCCGTTACAAGGGGTCCCAATATATAAAAAGGTGCACCATTGCAAAGCCTTTTTTCCATCTCTATATTTGCAGGAATCTGATCAAGGCTTACATGGCCCGGTCCTTCAATAATTACCTGAACATTAGCATCATTAGCCTTCTTCGCAAGTTCACCAAGGGTTATTAACTCCTCTATTTGGGCTCTGTCGGAAGCATCCGCCGTTGCACCCGGTCGCATTCCATCACCAAGGCTTATTACCATGTCAAACTCATAAGCAACTTCTAGAATTCTATCGAAGCCAGTATATAAAAAATTTTCCCTTTTATTGTATTCCATCCACACACAAAGCATTGACCCTCCACGGCTGACAACATCCAGTATTCTTTTTCCACTCTTAACATACTCCCATGCCTTTCTGGTCACCCCTGCATGAATGGTAACAAAATCAACCCCCTCTTCTCCTTGCTGCCTGAGTACCTTAAGAAAATCTTCAAGAGTCATTTCATTTATTTTTCTCTTTGCCCGTGAAATTTCAAAGCCTACCTGGTAAATAGGCACTGTACCCACGGGTATACTTGCCTTTTTAAGCACATTCTTTCTAACCTCATTTAATATTGCACCAATACTTAAATCCATAACTGTATCTGCACCCGCACGCTCTGCGACTTCTAGTTTTTCAATTTCCTCTTTAAGATTCATATGCTCCGGAGAGCTTCCAATATTTGCATTTATCTTTGTTCTTAAATTTTTCCCTATGCCAACCGGCTTTATATTATGGAGTTTATTCTTCAGTATAACAACCTTCCCCTCCGCAACCAACCCCAATAATTCACTTTCAGAAATATCCTCTTTCTGCGATATTTCCTTAATCTCCGGGGTAACAATACCCTTTTTTGCATACTCTATCTGTGTCATAAAATTTCTCCTTAAAAATTTTTAGGATGCATTATAAAATGAGGTAATGCACCATTCCCTTTGCCAATCTTTGCCTCTGCCGCCTTCTTAATAAGCGCGTAAGTATACTTAATTGCCTGTTCAACGGCTTCGGGGATTTCTTTTCCCATTGAAAGAAAGGCAGTAATAGCCGATGAAAGCGTGCATCCTGTTCCATGTGTATTTTTTGTATAGATACGCTTATGCCTGAAGTAATATTTTTCTACTCTTCCTCGATTTCTTAACACAAGCATATCGACAACTTTATTCTCGTTTTCCTGCCAATGCCCACCTTTAACTAGAACAGCTTTAAGATTCAAGAACTCATCAAGAAGAATTTCAGTAGCCTTAAAAGGATCTTCAGTTTTTCTTTCTACTAACTCTAGAAGCTCTGGATAATTGGGAGTAATGATCGTGCTTTTTTTTATTATAAGATTTTTAATTTCCTTAATTTCCTTTTTTTTCATTAAATGGAAACCCTTTTTGGAAAACATAACGGGATCATAAACAACCGTTTTCTTATCTATGTATTTACTGACTGCCCTTGCAATAGCCTCGCTCCCTATCATTCCAATCTTGACAAAGGAAAAATCAATGTCCTTAAAGACAGCCTTTAGTTGTTCTGCTACAAGAGCTGGTTTTAGGAAAATTATCTCTCTTACACCAAACGTATTCTGTACAGTAAGACAGGTAATAACAGCCCCACAATATATACCAAGGGAAGTAAAAGTCTTAATATCCGCCTGAATACCCGCTCCACCAGATGGATCAGATCCAGCTATAGCAAGAGCCATTTTAAATTTCATACTATAGCCTATTTGGTAAAAATAATTTCGGAATCCGGTCCTATATTGAATTCCTTTGGCACCTCTGATAGATAGGAATTATCGCCTATCAGAGAGCTTTCCAGAAGAGCATTCTCAACAACAGTCTCAACTCCAAGAATCGAATTCTTTATAATAGCATTCCTTACTATTGAACCTTCTGAAATTGAGACATAAGGACCAATTATGGAATTTTCGATTGAAGTATCATTTCCTATAAATACGGGAGGAATTATAATGCTACCGGCAATTTTATCATTGGTAGCATGCCTTTCAAGCATAATTTTATTAGTTGCAAGAAGAGAGCTTTTTTCTCCACAATCATACCACTCTGGCACCAGAAAGACTTTAAATTTCTCCCCATGATACATCATTGTTTTCATTGCATCGGTTAATTGATATTCATCATGGGTCTTTATTTTTTCCTCAATTATATGTTGTATAGAATCAAAAAGCCTGTATGCACTTGTAAAATAATATATTCCAGCTATGGCAAGATTACTTGGTGGAATATCGGGCTTTTCCACCATATTGGTAACAAAACCATCCTTATCTACCATTATAATCCCATATTTTCTCGGATCATCCGGCTTCATATAGCCTATAATATTATGTTCTGAACTGACGATGCCCGCAATATCAGCTGTAAAAATAATATCTCCAAGAAGAATTAATACTGATTCATCCTTCTTAAATTCTTCTTTTGCCTGGATAATTGCGTGTCCAAGTCCCATAAAATCAACCTGCCTTATGAACCGCATCGGGAAATCATAAGTGGACTTAAGATAATCCCTTATTTGATCCCCGAGATGTCCTATTATAAATATAATTTCTGAAAAATCAATATTTTGAAGTTGCTCCATAATATATCCAATAATAGGCTTTCCGGCAACACGTATAAGGGATTTTGGAGTTACATGGGTATGAGGGCGTAATCTTGTTCCCTTACCCGCTATTGGCATAATTACTTTCATTCTGCCCTCCGAAACCAATCTCTTTTCTATTATAAAGAAACAAAGAGAAGTTGTAAAGAAGCAGGGGTAAAGCTAAATTAATCAAAAATTTATTTGACTAATAATCATCCATTATTTAAAATAAATATCTTTTTTCTTGGTGGGTAGGTAAGAGAGGTTATGGAAGAGAACAAGGTTATAACAGTTCAATCGGATAAAACTATTCTTCTGGATACCCATCATCCACAATTTGAAGAGGTCCGTAAAAAGCTAATTGGCTTTTCAGAGCTCATTAAAACCCCCGAGCATATTCATTTTTACAGGATTACCCCTATTTCTTTATGGAATTCTGCAGCAAATGGCTTTCCCCTTGAGGATATAATAGACACACTTGAAAGATACAAAAAGTATGATATCCCTGCCAATGTTTTTGAATACATAAAAAGACATTATTCGATATATGGGAAAGTGCTTTTTGAAAATATTGATTCCGACAATATGTTAGTAAGGGTAGAGGATGAAAAACTATTTGAAAAAGTCAAGGGATTAATTGAAAAGTATATTTTACAACAAAACACGAATAACACACTTATAGTTGAAAAGAAGTGGCGCGGCAACATTAAAACCGAACTCATAAAGCACTTAATCCCCGTAAAGGACATTGCCGGATTTGAAAGTGGAAATAGAATAAAATTTGATTTAAGAAGTATTTCTCTTGAAGAAAAGTCCTTTAATTTAAGAAATTATCAGGATGAAGCTATTAGAAGTTTTGCAAGATGGAGTGAGGGAAGCGGCATTATTGTTCTTCCATGCGGCGCAGGAAAAACAATTGTTGGCATAGGAATTATGCAACAAATTGGGGAATATACTTTAATAATTACCACTAGTGTGGAGGCTATAAAGCAATGGAAAAGGGAAATAATGGACAAAACAACCCTTGGGGAAGATGATATAGGCGAATTTACTGCTCAGATAAAAGATATCCGTCCTATTACAATCACAACATACAATATGCTTATCCACAAAAACAGCAAGAGTGAAGAAATGCGCAATATAAATATATTTACCGACAAAAACTGGGGACTAATTATATACGATGAAGTTCATATACTCCCCGCCCCAATTTTCAGAATGACAACAATTATTCAGAGCAAACGAAGACTTGGGCTTACCGCAACCCTTGTCCGCGAAGATAACCTCGAAAGCGAAGTTTTTACTTTGATAGGACCAAAGATTTATGAGTATCCATGGAAAGCCCTCGAAAAGGAGGGGTGGATTGCCCAGGCTCTCTGTTTTGAGATTAAAGTTCCTCTCTCTGATAAGGATCATTACTCCTACATTAATTCAAACCAGAGGCATAAATTTCGTATTGCATCAGAGAACTCAAAGAAACTAAAAATTATAGAATACCTTATGCAACAATATAAAAACCATCATATCCTGATTATAGGGCATTATATCTCACAACTTCAGGAAATCGCCCGGATGTTCAATATTCCGCTTATAACCGGAGAAACTCCAAATCAGGAAAGGGAAATATTATACCATAAATTCAGGGAAGGTAGAATTCCAGCCCTTGCTATTTCAAGGGTTGGAAACTTTTCTATTGATCTTCCTGTGGCAGATGTTGCAATACAGATCTCAGGAATTTTTGGTTCCAGACAGGAAGAAGCTCAAAGACTTGGCAGGATATTAAGGCCACAAGCCGGGAAATCATATTTTTATACGCTTGTATCAAGAGATACAATAGAAGAAGAGTTTGCCCGTAAAAGGCAAATGTTTCTTCTTGAACAGGGTTATCAATATAGCATTATTGACTATGAGGAAACAAAACCCTATGAGGAGAAAATAAAAGAATTAATATTATCAAATAGCAACTAAAATAAAATGGGGGCAGTATGCTTCGTGGAGAAAGTAATCACCTTACTTCAAAAGCTGTAGCCGACTGGCTTATAAAAGAAGAGCCAAACCTTGTTAAAAAGATATATGACTACTACTTCAAAACCGATATTTCTGTTTCATTTGATAGTGAAGAAAATACCAAAAGACTTGAAAAAGTATCTGAAATAATCTCTAAAAACGCTCCTGAAATTTACAAGAAACTTTCAAGAGGGGAAAAACTAATTATATACATAATGAAAAGCGGATTCGGCTGGATTGTGTATGAAGATATTGAGGCAACATTAAAAATCATTGCAAAAATATTTCACTATGAATATCAAGAACTAGCAGAAGCCCTCGATTTGCTCTTTAAAAAATATCTTGTCTTCAAATATGAAAGACTGAAAAATTATAGTTTTATTTTTTCACCTCCTGTTTTTCTTAGAAACATTGATTATCTAATACTAAAAGAGGAAATATTTGAAGAAGAAGATTCTCCTCAGATTTCAAAGGATCTCCTGAGTCATCAGCTTATACCTCTAATAGCAGGATTGATCTCTTACATTATAACATATGCTCCAAGAAGTTCAGAGAACAATGAAATCCACAAAATAGATCTTGGTAAAATGCTCGATTTCTTCAAGGACTTTTCAGAAAAAGATTATCTAGAGCAAATAATAAAAAAATTGACACGCTTTGGATTTTTCCAAAAGTTTAATAATAGAATTATCATTAACAAATCTCTTTTTGACTCCATAGTGAATCTCTCAATTAATGAACAGCTTTTTATAATCTTCCTCTATGAGTTTATGGATAAGTTTGACTTTCGTAAAAGTGCATTTATGACTTTGAAAATACTTGCCAATTATAGTTTTACCAAAAAAACAAGTATGCCTTTGAGAGAATTATTCTTTCATTATTTGAACAATGAGATATACATATCATTAAAGAATGAGACAAAAAATTTAAAACTTCTGCTTCAGCAGGAAGAGCTAAAATTTATGTTTTTTGTAAAAAGTCTGGAAACAGAAAACATTGCAATAATTCAAAGGGAATATCCGGATGTAATTTCAATAGCAACAGATTCCATCATAATGAATGAACCACATGCCTCTCTATTAAACAATGTGGACTTCTCCACACACTTCAAAGAAGAAAAGTTCATTGTCGAAGCAAACTATGAAGTTATTGTAGAGCCATTACTTCGCCCGGATATTTTGTTCAGACTATCTCTTATTGCTGAACCGGTAACAATTCAGACAATATCCATATTTAGAATAACAAAGGAATCTATTTACCGCTCTTTTGCCTATGGAATAAGAAAAGAAGAAATTTTGGAATTCCTTACTTCACATTCAAAACATCCATTACCAGAAATTGTTAAAGAGGGGATTAAAAGCTTTATAAACAGTTTAACACTTGAAAAAATGGAACATTACAAAATTATTCAAGTAAGTGCCCATTTCTCTTCTATAATCAAGGATAATTTTAAGAATCAAATTATTGAGGTAGAACCACACACATTCCTTATATTTGATAGAGAAGTACTAAAAAATGTGGAGGAATTCTGTAAGAAGGGGAAAATAGCCATAAGATATATTACAGATTTCCTTGGTGAAAAATACAGTGCATCCTTAATACAGAACCTATTTTCTCATAATATAAAGCATCTTCATACTATGAAGGACTTCTTTGATTATTATGGGAATGAACCCTCGGGGGTCAATCTGAAGATAGACAGTGAGTTTTAGAAATTTGTTATTTATTTGAATTTTCTTTATAATTAGGAAAGTTATACCCTGCATATTTTGGAGGAAAAGTATGAGGTTATCCGAATTACTAAAGCCCGATTTTATTAAAATAGGTCTAAAGGGCAAGACAAAGGAAGAACTACTTCAAGAGATAGCTGATTTTATTTCAATAGCCCATCCTTCTGTAAGCAAAAAAGATGCCTATCAGGCGATGGCAGATAGAGAAAAAAAAGGCTCTACAGGGCTCGGAAATGGGCTTGCAATACCTCATGGTAGAAGTTCTAAAGTGGACGGAATGCATCTTGTTGTAATATACGACCCGGAGGGCAAAGACTTTGAAGCTTATGATAAAAAGCCCTCCCATCTATTCTTTGCCGCAGTTACCTCAGAAAACTATAGCCCTCATGAACAGCTTGAGGTTCTTAGAATTATTGCTGAAATATATGAAAAGACAGATATAGCAATGTCCATATCAAAAGTAAAAAATAAAGAGGATATTTACAACCTTCTATTAAAGAAGGAAAAGGAAATATCCTGATTGGATTTTTATGACTCAGAAAAAGAAAAGAAGAAGGAAAAGCGGAAAATTTGCTCCCCTCATCTGGATTCTTACAGGGGCAATAATAGCTTTTTTTATTGCCTATTCAAGAAATTACCAGAACCTACCATTTATTTCAAAGAAAGTAGCTTCTTCTGCTTCTGCTTCAAATATTTTTAATCTTACAAATCTGCTGAAACCGTTGCAGAAAACAGCATCTTCGCAATCTGTTTCATCAATAACAACAACATTAATCCCAACAAATATAGCCACAAACATTATTGAAGAAAAAATCTCTGTTAAAATATATCTTGCCAGACAGTTAAAAAATGCAATCTCTCTCGTTGAAAAGCGCATCGAAATAGCAAAAACCCCATCCCCTCTGAAAGAAACTATAGAAAGTTTAATAGAGTATCAGGATGAGATTCTGCTTAATCTGATTCCACATAATGCAAGGCTGAGAAAGGTATGGATTAAAAATGGAATTGCATTTATAGATTTTAGCGAAGAATTTGGATACAATTCTTATGGAAATCTTGGATATAAAATCCAGATATATCAGGTTGTCTATACCGCCACGCAGTTTCCTTCTGTAAAGGCTGTGTATTTTTATATGAACGGAAAACCTGCCGACTACCTTGGCGGTGATGGCTATCCGGTAAATAATCCCGTGTATCCTTTTTCTTCTCTACCAAGATTTTCGATGAATGGGGAGTGAAATCCGCAATCAACTCCCTCTCTTCAATCCTCATACTTCTTCAGCTTAAACCTATTCCTTATAGCAGCATATGTTGTCGGCACCACAATTAAAGTAAACAAAGTGGAAATTGTCAGACCTCCAAGTATAGAAAGGGCAAGAGGAGAATACAATTCGCCTCCCTGGCCAAGCCCCAGTGCCATCGGTATAAGCCCAAGTATCGTGGTCATAGTGGTCATCATAACAGGGCGAAGTCGTCGCTTCCCGGCTTCAACTGCAGCCTTTTCAACAGGCAGCCCTTTATGAAGAAGCTGGTTCATATAGTCCAGCAAGACAATTCCATTATTCACAACAATTCCAGCAAGAACAACTATTCCGATAATTGCTATTGTACTTATAGGTTTACCGGTAAGGAACATAAACACAAGGGCCCCTGTATATCCAAAAGGTACAGCAAACATAATCACAAAAGGAGCAATTAAAGACTCAAACTGAGAAGCCATAATTGCATACACAAGGATTATCGCCAGTGCAAAAGCAAGAATAAGCTGAAGTGCAGACTCCTCAAAGTCTTTATAAGATCCACTATAAGTTATTGAAAATCCAGATGGCAAAAAAACCTCTTTCTCAACTCTACTCTGTATATCCTTCATTATTTCGGATGTTGTCCTTCCATAACTATCCGCTGTAACCTTTGTCGTACGAATAGCATCCTTTCGATATATTGTAACAGGACCATAAGCCTTTTCCCGTGTTACGATGGAAGCCAGTGGAACCTGCTTACCAATGGGTGTAGGCAGATTAAGGCTTAAAATACTATCAATATTAAGCCTGTCCTCTTCCTGCAGGCGTACTATAACATCAATATCCGTTCCTTCCTTTGACTTAATTGTGGTTGCCGCAGCTCTTCCTCCAAAGGCGGTCTGCACAGACTGGGCTATATTCATTGCATTCAGTCCAACTTTCGATGCAAGATCACGATTTATGGCTATCTTTACTTCCGGCAGAGCATCCTCTCTACTGGATTGCGGGTCTCGAACGCCATCGATGGTATTAAGAATATCAACCACCTGCTTTGATATCTTTTCGCTTATCTTTAAATCGTCCCCCCTTATCTCTACAACAATCGGAGCCTCTGCGGTAGTAAATCGACTTGTCATGGAATAGGACACATTTATCTTTGCAGGAAAACTCTTCATCGCCTGTCTAATCCTCTCTACAATCTTTTCCTGTGACTCAGTTCTTTTTTCTTTATCTATCAAACCAACCCGGATGCTGGACTTATATTCTGCAGGGCTTCCCCAGAATCCGCCAGAATTAATACGAACAACCATGGATCTAAGATTTTGTCCTGCTATGCCTGCAACTACCTTCTCCATCTCGCGGGTAATTTTATCTGTAAATTCTATACGGGTACCGACAGGGAATGTTGCATTAATATTAAAATTTCCCTCATCAACTGTTGGCATTCCCTCTTTTCCCATAACCACTGTAAGCACTGCACCAATCGCAAGGACTCCAAAAAATGTTGTTAGAATAACCTCCTTCTTGTGCTTTAACAATTTTGAAAGAATCCTTCCATAAATTTCATCCATTCCATTAATCATTTTGATAAAGAAATCCTCAATCGGTTTCAAAAGTTTATTTTCCTTTAGAACCACCATCTTTGATGAAAGCATCGGTACCAATGTTATAGACACAACAAGAGAGCTTAAAAGGGATATTGTGACTGTTAATGCAAGGTCTCTAAAAATCTGAGCCGTAAAGCCCTGAACAAATACAATTGGTAGAAACACAGCAACCGTTGTAAAAGTGGAGGCTGTAACAGCAAGCATTACCTCTTCTGTTCCCTTAACAGCAGCTGTAAATCGGCCTTCCTTTTTCTGTCGATGATAGAATATATTCTCCAGAACAACAATCGAGCTATCAACCATCATACCAACACCAAGAGCAAGCCCTGCAAGAGAAACAATATTAAGTGTAACATTAAAGAAATACATCAAAATAAAAGTAGTAATAATAGAAGTGGGGATAGATATACCTATAATTGATACTGTTCTTATATTCCAGAGATATATCATGAGAATCAAAATTGCAAGAATAGCACCCTGAATGGCGGCATCCCTTACATTATTAATAGAATTTTCTATATCCTTCGAACTATCAAAAATAATCTGGTATTTAATACCCGGAGGAAGAGTTTGCTCAATCTCCTTTAATTTTTCATATATATTTTTTGCCACAGTTACTGTGTTTCTTCCTGCCTCTTTATTAATAAAAAGCGTTATTCCACTCTTTCCATTAACTCTTACTATGCCTGTAGAGTCACTATATCCATAACTTACACTGGCAATATCCTTTAGTCTTACTGGAATTCCATTCTTTACAGTCAGAACAATGTTCTTTATATCCTCAAGGTCCTTATATTCTCCTGTGGTTCTCAATACATATTTGTATACACCTTCGTAAACATACCCACCTGCAACATTCTGGTTTTCCATTGCCAGAATCTTTGCTATATTTTCAATATCAAGCCCATAGGCAAGAAGCCTATTCTTTGAAACATCAACATGAACCTCTTTCTTGAATCCCCCTGCTATATTGGCCGTTGCAACTCCGTCAGCCTGTTCAAGCTTTGGTTTTATCTGGGTGTCTGCAAGGTTATAGAGATATTCAAGGTTTTCAGAACCGGTAAATCCTATTCCCATGACAGGCATCATAGAAGAAGAAAATTTAAAAATAGCCGGGGTGCTTGCTCCTTCGGGAAGAACCCTCTTTATCAGGTCCAGTTTTTCTCTTACATCATTGGCCGCAGCATCAAGATTCTGCCCCCATTGAAAGTTAATTGTAACCATTGAACTTCCTTCAGCCGAAGTGGATTCAATATAGTTTATTCCATTCACGCCCGAAACCGCTCCCTCAATAACCCTTGTAATAGACTTCTCTACTTCTTCCGGCGCTGCCCCGTTGTATGTTGTTGATACTGCTATAACAGGAAATTCAATGTTCGGGTAGTAGTCAACAGGAAGACGAATAAGGGCAACAATTCCTACAATCATCACTGAAATGACAGCCATTATGATTGTTACAGGGTGTTTTACTGAAGTTGATGGTAAAGACATTATTTTCCTCCCTCTTCCTTTTCATAGACAGGATTGATGCGGATTCCTTCTTTTAAAAATTCCCTGCCAAATGTAACAACCTCGTCGTTTGTGGTAATACCCGATTTTACTGCAACCATGTCCTTGTATGTAAATAGAACTTCTACTTTTCTAAGCCTTGCAGTATTACTCACATTGACATACAGATCGTATTTTCCATCCGTTTCAAACACTGCGCTATTCGGAAGAATAAAGACATCCTGTGCTGACCTTAATAAAATAGAAACATCTGCATACATTCCTGGAAGAAGCCCCTTTGAATCATCAATAGAAGCCCTGACCACAAGGGTATGGCTTAATGGATCCACTGTAAGATCCTTTCTGTAAACTTTACCATAGAAAACCTTATCTGGAAAGGCAGGCACCTTTACTAAAACCCTCTGATTATATTGAATTTCACCCACCCTGCTTTCAGGAACATTAACTATCACTTCAAGTGCGTTAATATTTCCAACGCTGGCTATAGGCATGGTACCCGGGCTTACTGTTTGTCCTGGTGAGACATAAATAGCTGTTACATATCCGCTTATTGGTGAGCGAACCGGGGCAAGTGCATAATCTGCTCCTATCTGCGAGCGGTCTATATAGACTATAGGAGAATCCTTATATACATAGTTCCCTTCATATTTAACAATTCGTGCTACCTTACCAGGTACATCGGAATAAACCTTCACTTCATCCTTTCCAACTATCTGTCCCGTAAGGTCAAGATACTGATCCATACTCCCCTTTTTAACCCTTTGAACCATCACTGTAACAGCTCTCTCTCTGTCAAAACCCACTTTTTTACCACAACCAGAATATCCCGTTATTAGAACAACCAGTCCAAGTAGAAAAATAACTTTTTTAGATTTCATCGATTCCTCCTATTCTCCTATCATCTTCTTAAGCTGAAGTGTGCTTGAGTAATAGCTAAAAACCGCCTGAAGATAATTTAATTCTGCCTGATTAAGGCTTAAAAGGGCATCGCTAACCTCAAGAGAAGAAGATGTTCCGTATCTGTATCTTTCGTTCGCAAGATCATACCCAAGCTTTGCAAGACGCACGGCCTCGGATTGACTTGCGATATTTTGCTTTGCCTCTTCAAGCTGCATCAGTAATCTATCTATCTGCAAGGTTATCGAATCTACCATCTGGCTTCGAGCGTACTCAGCCTTTTTGATATTTTCTTCACTTTCCTCTATCATTTTTGAAGTTTTTGAAGAAGGCAGCCAGTCATCTATTGCCATTGTAGCCTGCAATCCAACATTCCAGGAAGGCACAATAGTTCTGTTTACATCCCCACGATTATACAGGGCATAATCAAACTTGTAATTAAAAAATGCAGAAACAGTTGGATACCTTAAGCCAGAATTAATAGCCTTTGTTAGCTTAAGTACCTCTATATTTATATCCATGCTTTTTAGATTTATATCGTTTGATAAAGCTCTTTTTACAATATATTCTCGCTCTGTGTTTGACAAAACTACATTTGTAGCATCGAAAAAGTTACCAATAAATTCCACCTCGGTATTTGTAAGCCGAAGCTGGTTTAAAAAGTCTATTTTTGCCGCTTCATATTCATTGCTTGTTCTTATTAAATTGGGCTGATTATTTTTGAGCTGGACCTCTGCTCTTAAGAGATCATACTGTGGGACAAGTCCTGCTTTGTAATTTGCACTTGTATAATTCAATCTTTCTTTAAGACTTCTATCTGTTTCCTGTGCAAGCTTTGCACTTTCCTTTAAAAGAAACAATCTGTAAAAAGCTGTGGAAATTGTTTGTTCTATTTCTCTTTTTTTATCCTCAAGCTTCTGTTTTGATAAATCCAGATTAACTCTCCTTATTTCCATACCATTCCAGAGTCTAAATCCGGCAAAAATAGGCTTTGTAACATTAAAGGAAAGAGAATAGTTATCAAACCATACAGTTTGATTCGTACTTACTCCAACAGGAACATATGTTGGTACGGTAACCCAGCCATTTGTACTACCTCCTCCTGGAGTTGTTGTTACAGGATATGGAACATACATATTACTAAGGTTTGGCGATATAATTTTATTTCTATCCACCAAAGATGGATCATTAAAAACAGCACTTGCACTGGCAGAAACATCTGGAAGGGCAAAATCTGCAAAGCTCTGATCATATTGAGCCTGCGCTATCTTTAATTCCTGCTCCATCTGTTTTATCTGTAGATTATTAAGAAGTGCGATTTCTATTGCGTTGGAAAGTGTAATTGTTCTTACCTCACCATGCAGAAAAGAAACAACAAAAAATAAAGTAAATATCAATAATATTCTATTCATGTTAAAATCCCTCCGCATTTAAGCCTTTTTTTATAAACTTCTTTAATTCTTTAATTCCATCCTCCAGGCTATACTCTCTTTTCATACCAAGCTCACTTTTTATATCACAATAAAAATGATACGACCTTACAAAATGACTGATTAAAATAACTATAACTTCCGAAAGAATCCGGGTATTAATATCTTTACTTATTTTCCCTTCCGCTTTTCCCATTTCCAGAATTTCTCTAAGTAGTCGGGTGGCTTCCCCAAACTGGTTAATATAATATTCAAACACCTTTTTAAAAAGTTCTCTATTACCAGCTCCCTTTTTAATAAAATGTCCTGGTTTTTCACCCGCTAAAGACTGTATAACACGCCCCGCTTCTTCTGTGGCCTGAACAAGCTGGTTAATATAGGCGTCAAGTGTTTCTTCAAAACTTTTTTTACTCTCTACTTTACCAAATCTTTCATATGCACTATTTACAAGATAAACTATAACAGACAAAAAAAGCTCTATCTTATTCCCAAAGTGACGATACACAGTCCCCTTGCCTATACCCACCGATGCAGCAATATTTTCTACATTGGCTTTATAATATCCCTTGTTTTCAAATTCTTTAAAAGCAGCACCAAGTATCTTTTTGTCCAATGTAGAAAGGTTTTTTAATTTTTCAAAAAACTCTTTTTTCACCATTTAAGATTCCTTGTGGACGGACAAGTCCGTCCGATTAATATATAATAATAAGCAAAAAAAATAATAAAGTCAAATATATAACTTTGCTTTTTTGCATTAAAAAGGCAAGGATATATAAAAAAGATGCATCCGGATATTATTTATTTTCAGAAGTCCTATTAAATAGAAAATTTTATGTAGTACCTAATTTGAGCGATTCTTTTTTTATTCTGACCCCAATGGTTCGACTGGGCTCACCACAGGTTTCACACGGATTCTACGGATTAAACGGATTTACACGATAAAATATCATTCGTGAATATTCGTGGTTAATCCGGTCAGAAACCACGAATTATACGAATTAACACGAAAAAGGGAAAAAAGAAAGTAAAAATCCGTGTTGAATTGGGGTTTTAGAATAAGGAATCGATTATCTTAGGTAGTATTTCTATTTGCTTGACAATAGCAAATCAAAGGGGGTAAAATATATTTATCCGAAATGTAGCAAGGATTGGAGAAAAAAGCCAGAAATAAGTAGATTCTATGGAATAGTAATTGTTATGTATTCTGATGATCATGAACCTCCACACATTCATGCCTTTTATAACGAATATGAGATTCTTATAAATATAAAAAATTTAGTTATAATAAGAGGATATATGCCACCAAAGGCAATTGGAATGATAATGGAGTGGATTGAAATACACCAAGAAGAATTATTGCAAAATTGGAAATTAGCATTCAATTGTAAACATACATTTAAAATAGAACCTTTAAAATAGAGGAGAATTATGTATTTTAATATTAAAGAAGCAAGATATATAAAGGATTACCTGATAGAATTAAAGTTTGAAAATGGAAAGACAGGAATTGTTGATCTGAGGGAATATAAAGATAAAGGAGAAGTTTTTAAAGACTTTATCAATATCGAGTACTTTAAAAACTTCAGTATTAATTATGGAACTTTAGTATGGGGCAATGGAGAAGTTGATATAGCCCCAGAAACACTTTATCACATAGCTACTGGAGAATATCTTTCAGAATGGATGGAAGCAACACCTGATGAAGTTGAACATCATGAAGAGCAAACAAAAGTTATAGGATAAGAAAATCGTAAAGATAAGTAGTTCCGGGTGAAACAAACTTGAAGATTTTTTGCACAATCTTTTCTAAATTCTACCACCTTTTACTACATAATCAGGAAAACTTTCAAAGATGCAGCACTTTCTCTTCAATATAAGATTTGAAACTCCAGCGAGTAATAAAGCAAATCAAAATTAACCATCCCTATCCCGGTTAAATCCTTAAGAGAATACCGTACATTGAACAGCAAATTTACATTCTGGTAAAGATTGCGCTGATACAGAAACAATAGTAATCCTGAATCGCTTTCAAGATTATCGATGTATGAAAGCGAGAAGCTATCAATTAAAGTAGGAGAAAAAACAATCTGCGCCATCAAATATTGCTTTGATACAAAGGGATAAACCGGAGAATTTGCTAACTCCAATGCCGATAGATTATCTGTGTCAAAGCAATGATAATAATATTCCATTCGTACTATAAACTTATCAAGGAATGAATAATCCCCGCCTACCATAAGATTATAAAATCTTTTAGATTCTTCATCCTTGTAATGATAAACAAATTCGCCATACACACCGAGTATAGCGTCTCCTTTGAAAGAAAAGCCAGCCGAAGTATATCCATATTTTCCCCTATAGTATCCCGCAAAGGAGAAATCCCATTCAAAAGCATTAAAGCCAAGCCTTGTCGCAATATCAGAATTTGTGAAATCACTCCTGGGCAATGTTATAGCCTCGAAATAACCCATCTCACTAAAAGGAAACTTTATCCTTACACCATCCACACCAGGCCTTGTAAAATTTATATCCGTAAAATCTATGATAGAAAAAGGATTCAAAGGAGAAAATACAAATCCCTCTCCAAACTTTATAAGCTGGCGCCCGATGTACAGGTCACAAAAATCGGGCTTTAACATGAGATAAAGCTTACGAACATCCATAGCAAGTACAGTCTCTTCACCAATTTTTATGCTATTAGATTGAGAATAATACAGATTGGCATACATCCCATAAAGAATGTTAAAGTCTATGCTGCCCTCAAACTTTGCAAACTCTATATCCTTATTTGCAAAGTTAAGCCTTAAGGTTGATTTTCCAGCATAGAATGTATTACTTAAAGCATTATCCCTAATTGTATGAGCAATTCCCACTCCAGACTGGAAATATCCAGATATGTCAAGGCCTCTTTCTTCTTGAGGATAGGAAAGGCAAAAAAACAATATTAAAATAAAAACAACAAGTATTGTATTAATGTAAAAGTGATTCCTTTCGGAAAAATTTTTCATATACTCAATTTTCATGTTTATATAATTTCAGTATCCTGTCAATAATATTCTTTGCAACCATGAAAGAACCTTTTACTTCTTCTTCTGTAATCCCTGATTCTACAAAAAACGGATATCGTTCCTCAAAGTAGTAATATGTTATCTTCAAACATTCTTCCCTGAATTCCTCAAAAGATGGTTCATACTCAATCACATCTTATGCTTTTACTTAGTCTTTATTATAGAAAAACTTTATTATGTCGTCAAGCTTACCTCTCCAGATGCCTTCTTGTAAAATAGCTCTTCGGTATCTCCACATCAAAGCTTGCTTCTTCTATAATTACAACTGTCTTTGTGTCAGTCTTAAGTTTGTCTGAAACAACGCTTCTTGTAGCATAAGCTCTATTGTTG
>Ga0207433_10003835_pt1 | contig 28312 bp, 44 predicted proteins | sample YelNatPaOPGAMG01_FD_187559 | JGI IMG/M metagenome (GOLD analysis project Ga0207433, IMG submission 187559) | Hot spring thermophilic microbial communities from Obsidian Pool, Yellowstone National Park, USA - OP-RAMG-01 (SPAdes) (version 3) | ecosystem: Environmental > Aquatic > Thermal springs... | reverse complement strand
TGAACTTCGCTTCGCTCCGGAGCCGTGCAACAGCCGTGAAAACAAGCAGACCTTGCAAGGCAAGTTTGGTTTGGCGGTTGAAGGCATTGGCACCGACCACGGCGCTTTGGTAGGCCTCACCTAAATCGTTTGACTAAAGGCCGGCTTAATACCCCGGCCTTCTTTCCATCATTAAGCGAACCCAAACATGACAAAACAACCCAAACAGGAGCCGTCTGCCGAAGGCGTAGAGCAGCCGACCAAGGCTCCTAAAACAAAAGCCCCCAAGGGCCTTTATTTCTACTGGCTCAAGGTTGAGAGCTACGTCTCAGAAACCGAGACCTGGAAGCCCGGCCTGTACCAGACCGGCGAGAGAATCGCCCGCCTGGATAAGTCGCCCATGAGCTACGTGGAAGTTTACGAGGATGAAATCCCCGAAGTCATCTTGGCTGAAATTGCCAAGCGCTACGGCGTCGCCACGGAAACCGTGAAGGGCGGCAAGCGCAAAATCAAACCCGCCGAGGAAATCCTCGCCACCTTAGTCGTTAAGAAATAGACCCATGCCAAAACAGCAAATGGTTTCCATCTTCGACCCGACAGCCAACGCCTACCGCGAGGTGCCGCTCGAAGTCGCGCTCAAGTTCATCGAGAGCGCCAAGGAGCTTGAGGCCCGCCTTAACGCTCCCGCAGAAGAAGAACAGTAATCCAACCACTTCAATGGAAAAACTATCCACTGACAAGGCGCATTACCGCACCCAGTGGGCCATCGCCAAGCACAAGAACTGCGAGGCGTGCGGCCCTGACGCGGTATGCACCCACACCTCTCCTTACGAAGTCTCCAAGTTTGACATGAACATGCTGCTCAATGCTGGCATCAACCAGCTTTGGACAATTCTCTGTTCATCGGGCGGTACGAAGTTTGACAACACCAACGCCTATTTGGGCGTAGGCGACAGCTCCACCGCCGAAGCCGCAACCCAAACCGACCTTCAGGCCGCGACCAACAAGCTCCGCAAGGCCATGGACGCTTCCTACCCGACCTATGGCACCAGCCAGAAAGCCACCTGGAAATCCACCTTTGGCGGCACTGACGCCAACTTCGCCTGGAACGAGTTCGGCGTTTTCAACGCTTCCAGCGGTGGTATCATGCTGAACCGCAAAGTATCCAGCCAGGGTACGAAGACTTCCGGCCAAACTTGGGAGCTTAGCTTAGACATTTCACTTAGTTAGTCCGGGATGACAACTCTCGGAAAACACTGGAAAGTATCGCCTCAAGCACAACTACAAAGGAGTTTGCTCACTTCCCAGAGTTGAGATTTGCCTTAGATAATGGAATGACCTTGTGTCTGAAGTGTCATAGGAACGTTCATTCTAAGACCTTAGACATCACTTTGAGCTAACAGCACACGCCGACACGGGCGGTCTATTCTTGGCCCCGCTCAGCCTAAACCGCCGTCAACGTCGTTAGCGGTGCTCTGTTATTATTCATTTCACAACCCCTATGATTCAAACCACACAATGGAGCCCCGACACTTGCGGGTGCGTTTTGGAATACAAATGGGACGACAGCATTCCCCAGGACCAGAGAGTGCATACCGTGTCCAAGGTGATAACCAAATGCCCGGCGCATGCCAGCACACCCAACGACGTGGCGCACTACGCGACCATAGTGAAAGAGAACCAGGGCAAGAACATCACCCTAGCCCGCATAGCGGAATCTTTTCCTGAGCTTGCCCAGGTTGATGCTAATGGCAATTCGGTCATCAAAGACGGCGAGGTGCAATGGTCGTTTGACAAGGACCGAAACCTGAAAGTGACGGCTCCCAAGCTCTCTACTGTCCGCCGCGCCGAGCTGCAAAGCTTTGCTGACAGCGTTTTTCGAGCACATAAAGCATTCTGACAATGGCCAAGGCAGTACAATTTGGGAGCATGTATGTGTTTCTCCCTCCAGCAACAACGTATTATATTTCCGTTGGTAATTGTCCATGCTTTGTTGACTCAACAGAAGCGAATAAGCGCGTAAGGTTTCAATCCGCCGGAACACTCAGCAACTTGTCAATTAAGTGCACTACTAATAGCACTACGTCGTCTACCACGTTCACATCACGCAAGAACTCGGCAAATGGCAATATGACAATTTCCATCCCGGCCGGAACAACTGGAAATTATAGTGATACCATCCATACCGATTCTGTTGCTGCTGGAGACTATCTTGCCATCAAGGCAGTTGTAGGCTCCTCCTACAGCATTTATTGTTCTTGTGTCAACACAGTCTTTGAGGCAACATCTGGCACGATGACAAAATACATTGCACAGGGAAGTGCCGGGTGGGATATGTCCGGCCCAAATAGTTCAACTGTTTACTGCGGACTTGGTGGTTATCCTGGTTCAAGTACATATGTTTTGGGCACCGCGACAGAGGCATACGCACAATTCAAGTGTAGAACGGCTGGCACCTTGAAAAACATGTGCCTGTATACCAGCAGTAATTCAAGGAATGTAACGGATACATTTAGGGTTCGCATCAACGGAGTCAACGGCAATGTGGTAATCAGCCGTGGGGCGAGTGCAACAGGACTATTTGAGAATACGACGAATACCGATTCGGTAGCTTCGGGCGACTTGATTAACTTCTCAATCACGGGAGGGGCGTCAGCTTCTACTTCCAGGATTGATGTGTTGGGTGTTGAGATGTACACAACCAATAATAAGTTCAATACAATCGCTTCGGAATCGGAAGGCCTTTTACAAAACCCCGCGACTACCACAAGTTATGCATTTGCTGGCGACCCATACTATGGTGGCCAATCAATAAGCCCCATGGCGTTTACGGCTTCCAATATGCAAATTTATATTTCCGCCAACAGCGGATTGAGTTCTAATTCCACTTTTGCGTTCCGCAAGAATGCCACTAATGGCAATCAAATTATTTCAATACCTGTTAACAGCACCGGTTTATTTGAAGATACTGTTAACACTGACTCTGTCGTTATCAATGACCTCATCAATACAAGACTAATTACTCCATAGACTTGTAACACGCAAACACGTAATGCCACCACCATCAGGTTTAACCATCAAGTTAATAGGGTTTCTTGGAACCGTTGCCGGAGGCAATACCCCCGTCACTATCTCAGACACCGGCTCTGGCTCCGACTCTCTGGCTGGCGTGGTGGCAAAGATAAACCGTACCGACTCAGGCGTGGGGGCTGAACTCATCGCTTTGCTTTCACATATTGGAATTTTTGACACCACCACAGGAGCAGACATCTCCGCCGTTCTTCACAAAATCACCCCGTCAGACGCAGGCTCAGCAGCCGAGCTTCTTTCTTCTTTAGCCAGAATTCCTTTGCATGAGGCTGGAAGCGGCAATGACTTGCTCTCCATGCTCATCCGCGCCGCCCTTTCCGACACGGGGCACGCAAGCGAAACGCTCACGACTCTTGCTCGGATGGCCCTGTTGGACACCGGCCACGGGGCAGAATTACAAAGTGTGCTCATTCGCGTGGCGCGAAGCGATGCAGCGACAGGTAGCGAGCTTGTTTCCATCCTCACCAGGATGGCTTTGCATGATACCGGCTCCGCAGCCGACGCCGTGGCCATGCTCATCAGGCTCGCCCAGTCAGACAGCGGCGTTGTTACCGACGTGGTAAGCGTATTTGCCAAGATTACCCGGAGCGACAGCGGGACGGCAGCGGAGACCATCAGCGCGCTTGCAAAAGTGGCCCAGCATGACACAGGGACAGCCACCGAAGCGCTGACAGCCCTTATTCGCCTTGCACTCCACGAAACAGGCGCCGGCGCAGACTTGGTTTCCCTTTTCTTCCGCATCAGCCGTTCGGACAGCGGGCTTGCTACCGATTCCGTAAACGCCCTTGCCAGAATCATGCAGCACGACGCGGGAGCCGGAGCGGAGTTTATTTCAGCCCTTATCCGCTTGGCTGTCCATGAGACAGGCCAGGGAGCCGAAGCGCTTGCCCTGCTCACCCGGTTGACACTTTCAGACGCCGGGAGCGGCGCAGACCAGGTTTCCGCCCTGGTAAGCGTTCTGAACTCGGATTCCGGCCTTGCAGCCGACCTCATAGCCCTTTTAAGCCGCGTTTACGCTTCAGAAACGGGCTTAGGAAGCGAGATTCTGGGCGTCAAGGCCAAGACAGCCGTCCACGAAACAGGAAGCGGCACAGAGGCCGTTTCTTCAACCGCCAGCTTCCTGCAAAAGAGCGTGTCAGACAACGGGGCCGGAGTGGACGCCCTGCTCTTGCTGTTCCGACTCTCCCTTACGGATACCGCAGTTGGCAGCGAGGCAATGAACGTGTTAACCAGACTGCTACTCTCCGATTCAGGTTTTAGCGCAGACATCGCCCGCGTCGTAGCGAAAATCCAACAAGGCGACGCCGGGGCCGGAGCCGACGTTCTAAATATCATCCGCAGAATCGCGGCCACGGACACCGGCCACGCCACAGAAACGCTTGCCATCCTCACAGCCCTGCTGGTCAGGGAAACGGGAAGTGCGACCGATGCCCTGTCCATACTTGCCCGCCTTGCGGTTTCAGACCTTGCCACAGCGCAGGAATTCATCACGGCCCTGAGCCGGATACTTTCCTACACCGCCAGAGACCTGTATACTCCAGCCAAGAAGTTCACCCACACATCCAGGTCTACTCCCAAAGACCTGTATACGCCCAAATCTTAACCCCCAAAAGCAATGCCACAATTTACCACCAAGGCAAAAGTTGAAGACTATCTTGCCATCACCATAAACGCCGCCCTCGACGCTTCCGTGACGGCGTGGATAGAAGCGGTTTCCGATTACATTGAAAAGTTCACCGGCAGGTTCTTCACCCCGCCGACCAACTTTGAGACCAGAACATTTGACGGTAACGGAAACGAACGCCTGACCGTTGACGACTTTATTGAAATCCAAAAGCTGGTCGTTGACGGGGTTGAGATTTCAGCCAACGACTATTTTACGTACCCCGCGAACAGGCTGCCAAAGACTGCCATTGAATTAAAGACCGGATTGGCCCGCAACTCCCGCCAGGTGATTACGCAAAGTTTTTACCAATTTACCGATGGCCAGCAGAACGTGGAAGTGACGGCGAAATTCGGCTATGGTGCCGCCGTGCCAGCCGTTATTGAGCTTGCGGCTACGAAGCTTGTGGGCGGAATCATCAAGGAATCGGTCGGAGACAAAGATATCAAAGAGCTGACCAGCGAAACGCTTGGCGACTACCAGGCCAGCTACGTCAAGGTACAAGACATTGCCCACGCCCTCGGAATTGAAGACCTACTAAAACCCTTCATCAAGGACGACGGCCGGCCCAGCGTTGGAATTATAACCCTCTAACGGCCATGTCATTTGAGAATCTACTGAACCAGCTTTGCTCCATACAGTCCAAAACCGACAGCCAAACGGCGACCGGGCAAGTTTCGAGCGCATGGGTGGACAAGGCGACCAACGTAAAGACCCGGATGGTTGCCCAGAAGAACCCGCAGGTGTTTGGAACCTTGGGCCACTACACCGTTGCCGATTTTAAATTCTACTTCCTCACGGGCACCGATATCACCGAAGCCGACCGCATTGTCCTTAACGGCGAAACCTACGACGTGGTGATTGCCTACCCCGATAGCTCTGGCCACCACATTGAAGTTGGCGCCAATAAAGTTTCTTTCAAATAGATGTTCAGCAGCACCGTCAAATTCGTGCAAAAAATTAACGCCGAGCGGAAGACCGCCCAGGCGGTTGATGAATTGATGCCGGCCCTTGCCCTGATGTTTGAGACCGAAGCCAAAAGGAACACTCCGGTGATAACGGGCCGGCTCAGGAACGCAATGACAGGCCGCAGGGTAGGCTTCCTGAAGGCCGAACTTGCCAACAACGTGGAATACGCGCCCTTCGTGGAGTTCGGAACATCCCGCATGGAGCCCAGGGCAATGATTCGCAAAGCCGCCGAAACGATGAAGGAAAAAGGATTGGAATTCATCAAAGACAAACTAAGCAAACTCGCATGATTGAAGAAGGACTATACGCCGCGCTGAAAGCACACGCGGGAATAGCAGCAAAAACCATAAACGGGGGTGCATACCATATCTACCCATTACGTCTTCCCGATGGCTTTTCTTTGACAAGTGGCTATGCAATAACGTATACAGAAATTAGCCAGAGTCTCACTTATCCCACCGCGAGACAATCTCTTTTCCAGCTCAATTGCTTCGGCGACACCTTTGAGAAAGCGCGCGACCTTGCCAACGATGTGGACGACTGCCTCAACGACTTGTCTGCCTCCAAGCTTGGAGGCCTGTACCCCATCACCTATTCCGCTTTTGAGGGCAGGCAAGCCCTTTATGACAGCGATGCCAAGCTTTGGTACTTCGCCGTCGAAGTCACCATTAACTACTAGCCTATGGCCAAGAATGTCAAACCCAATACTATTGAAAAAGTTCAAACAATTAACTCCGAAGCCGGGAAAGAAAGGCAAGTGGAGCTTTTATGCGTCCGCAACACCTTTCTTCCGGACGGCACCTTCATAGCAGCCAAGAGCCGGATCTGGGTCGATTCCGACTATGCTAAGAGGGTTGCCGAGGAACAAAATCCCAGCTTCACAATCCTTAACTAACAACTATGCAAACCACAGTCCAAAAACCCGAAGCCATCCGAAAGGGTTCGGTAAAAGTTCAAATCGGCGACGATTTCGCCACCCTTGTTGATATCGGCGCTATCCGCACGCCCAAGCTTACTTCCAAAGCGGAAACCCAAACCATCACCTTTGACAACGCTCCTGAAATCAAGCAATTCTCGGACGGCGATAAGGTGGAGTTCTCTTTTGTCCTTACTGAAATCAACCTGACAAACCTGTCCAAGTTTGACGGCGGTTTGGTTACGTTGCAGAACGTCGCCGGCACGCCGGTGGTAGTTTCCGCCGAATCCGTCACAGTCGCCGCTGACACCATCACCCGCCTTGCCAACAAGAACGGCGACGGTACCAGGGTTGCTTCCCTCACCGTTACCGGTAAAGTCGAAGGCACAGATTACGAAGTGTTCGTTGACCAAAATGGCTACACCTGTCTGACAAAAATAGGAACCGGCAGCTTTACCGCTAACGCAGGCTATACTTACACTCCGAACGCTTCCAAGAAACTGACCTTCAACAACTCCGGCACCAAGACATTGAAAGCCTTGCGCGTCATCAACACCGATGCCAACGGCAAGGTGTTCCAGGTTGATATCAAGGACTGCACGAACATCAACGCGCCGGCAATCGACTTCGCTTCGGACAAGGCTGCCGATGTGGCTACCCTGCCTATCACCTTGGAGGGTTACTTCGTCTCTGTTACTGATGAACAGCAAATTTCCTGATAACTAAGCCAGATATCACTTATGGCCAAACTTGACCTATACACCGGACGCGAGCCCCACATCGTGGAGCTTGATGTACGCGGTGAGAAAAAACAATTCAAACTTCCCACCGACTACACCGAGGAAGAAGTTGAACGCATTTTGGAGCTTGAGGCGAAGCTGGAAGACAGCAAAGACATTAGGGCCAGGCGCAGTCTTGTATTTGCCCAAATCCACATTTTGCTTTCCCGCTACCAGCCAGAAATAACATTGGAACAGGTCAAGGCGATGTTTACCTGGTTGGATGCTGTCCGTATCATCAATTTTATTGCAGAACATACCACCGCGATTGCCAAGAAGGATGCGGAAGGCGAGGCAGAAGATAAAAAAAAACAGCAACCGAAAAGCTGAAGGCGCTTAGGGCAACCGTAGTATTCATGGTCCGCTACGGCTTCGCTCTTTCCGAGATCCGCCAGCTTTACATAGACGAGGTGATTTCCTACTTCGAGCAGCTTATTTCCCTTTTGGAAAAGGAAGGCGTGCTCAAGCCTGGAACATCCGCCGAAACGGCGGATTCGCCTCTGGACCAACTACGGAGCCAAATCAAAACACTTAAACCCCGCACGTAATGCCCAAGCAGTCCATTGGCGAGCTTGTATACGAAATCAAGGCTGACACCGGCAGTTTTGGCGCCAAGCTCAAAGAAACTGAAAACTCCGTCCAAAGCCTCGGCACGAAGATAAAGGCAATGTCGGACAGCCAGGCCGCTTCCATGTTCAAAGGAGTGGCCGCTTGGGATATCCTCAAGAACGCCGCGCTCAAGACTTTTGACGTGCTGAAATCCGGCGTGGACGAAGCCCGGCAGGACATGGTGAAGCTAAACGAGACCCGCGCCATTCTGGAATCCCAGGGCAAGGCATGGAAGGATGTGGGTGAACAGGTGACTGCTTTCGGCAGGAAGATGCTCCAGTTCGGCATTGACGACGAGACCGCCGAGCTTCAGGTTGCCCGCTTTTCCCAACGCTTAGGGGGCGACCTGAAGAAATCATTTGAAACCGCAAAGCTTGCCGCTGACCTTGCTGCCAGCGGCTTTGGCACGTTTGCGGAAACTTCCGATGACCTGGAGAGAATACTTTCCGGAAAAGGGGCGCGTGCTCTGGTGAAGTATGGCGTAGCCCTGAAATCGAACGCTACCATCACCGAACAATTGGACGCCATCACGAAGCGCGTGACTATCAGTGCCGAAGACCTTGCCAACACTACGGAAGGACAGTTTCAGAAAATGAGCCTTGTCCAACAGGAACTGAAATCCGCCATGGGCAAAGGCGTGATTGCGGCCTTCTCTGACCTTACCCAAAAGGTGGGCAATGCCTCCGGAGAAATGTTGGACAACCAAAAACTGATGGACGAAGCTTCCGCACTGGCTTATCGCTTGGCTAATGCAATCATGGCAGTCGGTGCCATGGCCGTAGTTGCCGCCAAGGAAATCCAGCTTATTCCCTCTTTGCTCCTACGTTCCAAAAACGCCATACAACTCCATGCTGCCGAGGTTGCAAAATCAATGGCCGAGACCACCGGCGACAGCAAACGAGTGGCCGAGATGGACGCACGCATAAAGGAACTCAGCAAAAACAGTGACAAGTACGTCCTCGAACAAGGCCAGATTGCCAACGACATCGCCGACACCCTGAAATCCGCCAAGGACAGCTTCAGTAAAGCGATTACGGGCGACGGCATCAACGACGCCTTGAAGCGTATGGAAGATGCGGATGCCAAAGTTGCCAAAACAAAGCTGGGAGTTAAAGAACTTACCCAGGCCCAGGTAGACGCAGCGGAGGCCGCGCAAAAGCACGCCAAGGACTTGGAGGATATGCAAAAAAGCGTCATCGACGCCAAGGACAAAATTACCGAACTGGCTGCTTCTATCAAAGACAAGCTCACGACGGCCTTCAGCGATTTCAAGAACAGCATTGGCGACATCGTAAAGGAATCCCAAACCAACCTTGCGCAACTGGTGGTCAAGTCCGAAACCGACCTGAAAGACTTGCGCACCCAACTTGCCGAAGAGCAGGCCAAAGAAGCTGATAAGCAAAGCGCCGACCGTATTAAGAGCTTGCAGGATGAAATCAACCAGAAGCAGGCCATCCTCACCGCCTCCGCTGGTTATGAGACGCGCCTAAGGGCGCAGATTGCAGACCGGCAAAAAGCCATTGACGAGCTTGCCACCAAGCAGGCACAGGAAACCGACCCCGTCAAGAAGGCGACGCTTGAAACGGAAATTGAAGCCAGGAAGACCGCCCTTGAGCAGGTGCAGAAATTGGGCGGTCTGGATAAGCAAATAACGGAAGAACGCCGGCTTGCCGCCTTGGACGAATTCAGCCGCATGGAGGAAGAAACTTTCAAGCGGATTGACCTTGCCACTACGGAATTCGTCACTGAAGTTACCAAGCTCCGCGAGAAGCTGGAAATCGCAAAGAGCGTGGAGGCCGACATCACCACCTTCTATCAAAACAACCTGAACCTGCGCCAGGCCGCGCTGGACACTTTTGCCGCCGGCCAAATCGCCACCCTTCAGAAACTGGGCACTGAAGCCAACTCGGCCATCAGCGCCTTAAATTCCCTCCAGTCCGTCCAGGCCAGGGCCAATGCCGGAACTGGCAAAGGCAAGGCCATGGGCGGCTTTACCATGGGCGGGGAAATGGTGCACCCCGGCGAATGGGTCATGCCCGCATGGATGGTCAATACCTTCTCCGGGCTGGTTAGCCAATTGGAAGGTGTGCGGACAGGCTCCAGCATTTCTAACCGAACCATCAACGCCCCAATAAGCATTAACGCCAGAGTTGACAGCCAAGTGGATTTTCGCGCCATAAGCCGTGAGATGGCATGGGAACTCGGCAGAATCTGATATGACGTTCTACGAGAAAACCAGCGAAGCTCTGCGCTACATCTTTTCTTCAGCCGGGGCCAAGGCCCTGGTATCAGCCATCGTCACCTTCGTTGCTTACTCGCTTGACAACGACCGCCTCATCGTTGAGGTTCTGGCTTACCTGATTTGCATTGACTGGGTTCTCGGCATCACCGCGGCGGCCAAATACAAGCGTCTTTCTTCGCTCCATCTTTCACGGACGCTGTATAAGGTTCTGCTTTACCTGCTCCTGCTGATTGCCGCAAAGCAGGCCGTAAGAGTCAACTTTATCCCCGGCTTTTTGGATGACTTCATTGAAGCCTTCGTCACCGTAACGGAATTGAAGTCAATCCTTGAAAACTCCGCGCTCTTGGGCTTCAAGAACGCCAAGGCTATTGAAGCAAAGATAAACGCCTATTTAGAAGAAAAGCTCAACAAAGTATGATTGGCTACCAATTCCAAATCACATCCAGAACCGGGCAGTCCGTCACCATCAACGACTTCACGACGGATCCGAGCAACCTTATAGCCCTCCAGGACTATCCGGTCTTTGACGTGGATATCAAAAACTCCGAGATGGACAAGGAAGGCCAGCACGGCATTTGGGACTTCGCTTCCTTTTACGGCAAACGGGTGCTGACATTCTCCGGCCTGATTATCGGCCAAGACGAGGCCCACGTTGAAACCCTGAAAAGGCAACTGCTCCAGGTAACCGCCTTGCCCGCCCAGCCCGACACGGCAAACGACGGCCTGGTGCTGGTGAAATGGACTGACGCCAACGGCGACGCATGGCAGATTTACGCCAAGCTGGAACGGGCCATCAGGTTCGACCGCCAGATTAAACAGAAGCAGCGGCTTGCTTTTGTCATGAGCCTTAAGTGCCCCGACCCGCTTATTGAATCGCAGACCGAGCAGACCCACAGCGGAACGCGCGGCTGGCAGACGGGTAGCCTCAAGCTTGCCTCCAAGCTCCCGGCGAAGTTCAACCTGATTTACAAGAACCCCATCACCATCACGAACAACGGCAACGCTCAGGCCCACACCATCATCAGGCTCTACGGAGAAGCCGGAGGAATCACCAACCCGGCCATCAAGAACGTGACCACTGGCAAAACGTTCCAGGTAAACACCACCCTTACCGACGACACCAAATATGTGGAGATAAACAGCAAAACCGGCATCGTGAAAGACCAGGCCGGCACCGACGTTTCCGGACTTGTTGACGGCGCCAGTGAATACATTCTGCTCCAGGTGGGCAGCAACGAACTGGTCTACTTGTCCAGCGAATCTTCCGGCGCGCAAAGCCCGGTAAACACCTGGACTTTCCCCGCCGCAGCTTTTAGCATTAACCACCGTGACGCCATCGTATGAGAACTCTCAAAATCTACGACAAAGGATTTTCACCGTTGACCACGTTTCTGGAAGGTGAATACTCCGGCCTTGAATATCGCCAGACTCTTGGCGAGGTTGGTGATTGCGGTTTCGTGCTCGACCTTTCAAACCCCAAAGTCACTGACGCCAACTTGCGGCACTATAACCGCCTTGAAGTCATTGAGGACGGCGTTGTGCAGTGGGTGGGCTTCATTACTCAAAAGACAGTCAAGCTCAGCGTGGTTGAAATTAAAGCCAAAGGACTCATCGGCCTTCTAAAGAAAAGGCTGGTAGGCTCTGGCTATACCGCTTCGGGCGACGCCGGCTTAGCCGTAAGCTCGCTGCTTGGCACGATAAACGCAACCGAGGATACCGGCATCACCTTCGGCGAGGAAGACATCATCAACTCCGTCAACCTCACCTTTGAGAGGCAGAGCGCCTTTGATGCCATTAAGAAAATCGCGGACACGGTAGGCGCGCAGTTCGAGGTAACGACGACCAGAAAACTGAACTTCAAGACTCAGGTCGGCAGCGACCTTTCCAGTTCGGTTGTGTTCCGCTACAATTCGGGCCAGGTAAGCCAGGCCAACATCTTGCGCTTTGAGGTTGAGGACGACGGGGACGCGATTATCACCAAGGCTTACGGCAAGTCGAGTACTTTATCGTCCAGCCAGGAAAACACGTCCCTGAAGGCCAATTTTGGCGTCCTGGAGGGCTTTAGAGACTTCAGGGTAGCCAACACCCAGGCTTCGCTTGACGGCCTTACGTCCAGTCTCTGCCAAGGCCCCCTCTTTTCGCCCAGCATCGAACTAACACCTACGGTAGCTGACAATTTCAAGGTTGGCGACGTGGTACGGATTCAGCTCAAAAACAAACTTATCAATCTCGACGACAGCTACCAGATTCTGGAAAAGCAGGTCCGCGTCGCCGGCCTGGAGAAACACATCACCGTCAGGGTTAATTCCCTCATTCAAAGCATTGTTTACAACATCGGGGACATCAATTCCCGCCTTTCTCTTTTAGAGAGCAAGGTCTAAGCATTAACCAACAGCTTTCATGCTCAAAACATTTTTCATAGACAGTACCCTTGCGGACTACAACAGCTCCGAGTTTTCATGGCTCCAAAGCCTGCTGATGGAGGAGGGCGTATTCGGCGACAACGCCGGCACGCTGGGGCTCCAGGTAACGCAAAACAGCCCGACCGGAATGAGTGTTCTGGTCTCTGCCGGCAATGCCCTGGTGGAACTCACTAAGAACGGCACCACCTGGAAAGTCGTGGTCATATCCAATGCCCAGGCCACTGTTACCGTGCCGGCGAACAACTCCGGCTCCAACAGGGTGGATGCGGTAATCCTGCGAGTGGACAAGGACGCGGAACCGAACGCGCTCAAGAACAACATCGCCACCATTGAATTGGTGCAGGGCACCGGGACATCAGCCCTCACGGACGGCGCCATTGACACCGCCGTAGGCTCTGACGGCTGGATTCGCCTTGCCGATATCACGGTTGCCAACGCCGCTTCATCTATTGTCACCGGCAACATTGCGGACAAGCGGGCGCAGGTGAAAACAAACGATTCGTTCCGCCCGGCGACGAAGAAGTTGGCCTTCATCACCCTCACCGCGGACCCAACCGGCGCCGACTTGGTGGAAGGACTGCTCTGGTACAACTCGACGACGCACGAGCTGAAGTATTACAACGGCACGAGTGTGACTGTGGTTATAAATTCCGCATTGTCCACCTCTGGCACGGCCATCTCAGCCACCAACAAAATAGTAGACAACGCGGATACCGGAACAAGCGGAGCCAACAAAGTATTGCGGCTTGACGGAACAGGGAAACTTCCAACACTTGACGGTTCGCAGTTAACAAATACGCTTATGGGTACGACTGCTTCCGTTAACCTCAAACAGAGCGCGGATACTGAGAGGACTAAAGTTAATGGCGGCGCAGATCCAAACTACTCTCTTGTCAAATCAATAAGAGTTCATCTTCCAGGCGTATATCGAATAAAGTTTGACCTGAGATCCGACTCAACCTCTCAAACCGTTTATGCCAGAATTTATAAGAACGGTGTTGCGTATGGAACTGAGCAAAGTACATTGAGTACTACTTATGTAACATTCAGTGAAGACCTGACTTTCGCTCCAGGGGATACGATTGACTTATATTACAAATCGCCAACCACATCAGTTGGCGTTCTGGTGAGGAATTTTAGGCTCTACTATGACAAGGGAACGATTGCCGACAATTCCGTTGTCATTGACTAAGCATTAACTCTCCCTTCCAATGAACCTGACGCCTGTTTTACAAAACCTATATCCGGACGGCTCCTATGGTGGGCAGTGCGCGGCTTGGGCTGAGGCCCTAGCCGAATTGGCAAGCCACTCGCATGGCGTCACGGGTGGAATAAGTGGGTTTACTTCAGGAAGTTCGTATGGTGCCGGTGGTGGCTCAAATGGAGTCCCGGCTGCAATAACAATTTCAAATGCTGGTAGCCACACCGCCCACAACAACCTCCAGCCCTACATTGCCCTGAACTTTATCATCAAGACTTAATCCTTTGATTTTCTCTTCCAATGATTACCCAACTTCCCAAAGGCGCACTACCCGACCCTCCCGACCCCCGCGATTTCAAAGCCGAATTCTTAGGCGCGCCAAAAGTGGATTGGCACACTCCATTCCAACTTCCCGTTCCCCCGGACTCTGACCAGGCCCAGGCCGATTGCTGCGTAGGCGAGGCGTGGAGCTATTACCACTGGCAACTTAAAGGCTATACATTCTCCGTCCGTTCCGTTTTCGCTTACATTGCCCAAGCGTATGGGGCGTTTATTAGAGACGGCGGTTGGCGGATTACCAGCTTCGGGCAAGAAACGGCTGTTGAAGCCCCAGACCCAAACCCCAAGACCCCGCAGAACATGCGAGACAAGACCGGGCTGTGCTTAGACCTTGCCAAAGACGACACCGAACAGAATTATTTCGTCCTGCCCGACAACTCCATAGACGGCGTGGCGTGGGGGGTTAAAAACTACAAGGGCGTAGTCTTTGGCGTAACGGGCAGTGATGCAGGCTGGCAGAATATGTCGGAGCCCAGACCGCCTAAAACCGGAGAAAGCACTTGGGGGCACGCCCTTTACGCCATGGGCTACCACCTGCACGATGGCAAGAAATGCATCATCGCCAAATCAAGCTGGTGCAACACCGGGATAAAGGAGCACCACATTAAAGAAGATTATTTTTTAACCGGGAACACGTTCAACGCCTGGACGTTAATCCCTAAGGAACAACAACCCATGCCAAAAAAATTCCTCATCAACGACAACGGCAAAATCGGCGTGCTGATATTGGAGGGTTTCACCGGCACTGTCGCTTTTGCCAAAACGGAAGCCGCGTTAGCCGAACTGAAAGACGCTTTTGAAGTGCCGGCAGACGCGCAGACCATTAACCTGCCGCAGTAATGGAGTTTGAAAAGGCGCTTGTTCTTAACGACTTGCACTTTCCCCACGAGAATTCACGGGCCATCGGCCTTACCCTTAAAATCGCCGAAGAACTTCAACCGGATATTATCTTCTTAAATGGCGACATCATTGACTGCTGGGCCATCTCTGACTTCGTAAAAAACCCAAAGACCAGCAACACAGACTTCTCCTATGAGATAGAGCGGACAAGCTCATTTCTCTATAACCTCCGCTGGCGGTTTCCCAAAGCAAGAATAATCTACATCTTCGGCAACCATGAGTACAGATGGGTCAAATACATCGTCACACACGCCGACAAGCTGGTCAAACTGAGGGGGCTTTCGCTTGAGGAACAATTGGGCCTAAACGAAACCGACATCCTAGTGGTGAACTCCGGTAACCGGGAGAATTCCTACCTGTGGGGCAAACTGCTGATAGGACACTTTGACAGAGTAAACAAGCACTCCGGCATGACGGCCAAAAACCTGATAGATGACAAATCCATTTCGCTGATACAAGCCCATACGCACAGGGGCGGAAGTTCTTTTAGGAGACTATACGACAGGGATATAGTCGGCTACGAGAACTTCTGCCTCTGCGACCGCAATCCCGACTATACCGACCACCCGAATTGGGGTTTGGGGTTCTCCATCGTTTACAAAGACCAAGACAGCGATTATTTCTTTGTTTCCCAGCATCCGATAGCGGAAATCAAGAACGGCTCTGCTTCGTTTTATAAGACGTTTTTTAACGGCAAACTTTACACGGGATGAATAAGCAAGACAAAGATTTATTGGCCCAGTCGCTCGCCCACTTCATGGTGGAAAGCGACAAGAAAGTCAAGGCAGGCTTCAAGGAGCATGGTTGCGGCTTAACTGTTGCCCCCGGACTCTTGAATGAGCTGAAAGGGGAACTCATAGACGCATGGCAGTATTACTACGCCATTATCCACCAGCTTAAACAAATAAGGCCGTATCTTACTCACCCGAAGGCGATAGAGGTGTGGGAACGGCTGATGCAAGGACTGAAGTAGCCCTGTGGATAACCTAAGCTTGCACTTTTCTTTAGCAGGTGTATGCTTTAGACAGGGCTGGAATGGCTCTCCATAGCGCCAACCATACTCCGCAAAGCGGTTCTAATTCCAAGTAAAAGTTTTCAGCCCTTCTTTTCCTTCTAAATAGTCGGCAAGGTTCCAAGGCTGGCGAGCTGGACTCCAAATCCGGCTGGCTGGGTTCGATTCCTAGGCTTGTTGCCATAGCGGGGTAGAGAATCGGTTTACTCGACGGCCTCATAAGCCGTATAGGTGGGTTCGACTCCCACCCCCGCCACCAAAACTCCTTTCCTTCCCCCTCACTCGCAGAGTGGGGACATTGTCTTACCTCTTAACCACACTTCGCTACGGCTCAAAATAAGCCGCAGATGCGGTTGAGGGGGAAGCCCAAGGAGGACTTCATATACGTACACCATCTACCTGCTGACCAAAGTCGGCGAGGGGAACAACCAGCGCACTTTCTGGAACCGCGCAGGCGTAGCTTTTGGCCACAACAAAGACGGTTCCATGAATTTCAAGCTGGATTTATTTCCCAGCGTCACCTTCCAGATCCGCGAGAACAAGTCCGACGCAAACGAGGAGGCAACCAATGGCAACCACACCCAGCGTGCTGATAGCCAGCGACCGCAAAATCGGGCTTGAGGAACTTTCTCTCGTCCCGTGTCCGCTCGGCACTTCAACCCACCGGCCCATTCCCCACCACGAGGTGGTCCAGGCCCTGGTGGAAACCCTCGGCTTCCGGCACATCGGCGTCCACAACATGGAATTCGCCGTTGACCGAACGGGCAACAAGATGTTCGGCCTCATGGAGCTTGACCAGGGCTTCACCGGCGCCAGGTTCGCACTTGGCATCCGCAACAGCCACGACAAGTCAATGAGGCTCGCCCTCACGGTAGGCTACAGAGTCATGGTCTGCCAGAATATGGCATTCCACGGCGATTTTGAGCCGTTACTCGCCAAGCACTCCAAGCATTTCAATCTGCTCCAGGCTCTCGCCTACGGAGTGGACCAGATGCAGCGGAACTTTGAGCCAATGGTCAAGGCAGTAGAAGTCTGGCGCAACAGCCAGCTCTCCGATGTCTCGGCCAAACTGCTCATCTACGAAGCATTCATCGAAGGGGCTCTGGAAGCCCCGCGGCACATGGACAGGATTGTCCACGACCACTACTTCAACCCGCAGCATGACGACTTTCAGCCGAGAACCATGTGGAGCCTTTCCAACGCCTTCACCTCTGCGTTTAAGGAACTGGAACCCGTCCCACAATTTCGCGCGACCAACGCACTTGCCGGTTTCCTGGAAGCCCACAAGTTGTAGATGTCTCGGGGCGACTTTCACCTAAGAGCCGCCCCACAACCTTTAACCCACCGAAATCCTGCCTGAACTGACGGAGGAGCGACAAAGCAGACTGTCGTGGGCAAACCACTTAACCCGTGAAATATCTCATCACCCTATGCGTAATCACTCTCTTTCTTATCCCCAAAACAGCTCTCTGTATTCCTGAACCAGCCGTTCGCTTAATGGACGTGCGAGCTGTCAAGCTTGGCAGATACTTCGAAGCTCACAAGTGTCCGCTCATACCTTATATTGACGACTTTATAACCGCCGCAGACAAATATGACATCGACTACCGGCTCCTGCCCGCTATATCAACGATTGAAAGTCAATGTGGGAAAATCTATCCCCGTAAAACTAACAATCCCTTTGGGTGGGGAAGCGCTCGAATTGGATTTGACTCAATACCAAGTGGAATTGATTACATCACCGGACAGCTTGCAAACTCTCGTTATTACGCTGGCAAAACGACAGAACGGAAGTTAGCCACCTACTGCCCAAATCCAACCTACCCAAGCAGAGTCTTAAAACTAATTCATGAAATAGATGAAGCTGATTAAGCTCTCCAAAGGATACTTCGCCAAAGTAGATGATGAGAGCTACGACTACCTCAACCAGTGGAAATGGCACTACCAGCCAATGATATCTCAAGGCCGCGCTATCGGAGGCTACGCGCAACGATGGACATACATTAGGCATCCAGTAGACCGTGAGTACATAAAGAAAGTTGCCGTTCACATGCACAGGCTTGTTCTCAACGCACCAGATGACCTGATTGTAGACCATATCAATGGTGACGGTGTGGACAACCAAAAGGCAAATCTACGCCTTGCGACAACACTTCAGAATTGCAGGAACACCAAAAAAGCTCACAATAAATCATCCATACACAAAGGAGTTTCGTGGAACAAACAGCATCAACGATGGCGAGCTCGTCTTGAACAGAAAGACCTTGGCTTTTTCAAGAATGAACACTTAGCCGCACTCTTCTATGACTTCTGGGCAACCTTCCGATATGGTGAATTCGCAAAAACTAATTTTCAAATCATTAAACAAACAAACCAATGAACAAACAATGGTACAAGTCCAAGACACTGTGGTTCAACGTCTTGACTGTAATTGTCGCTGTAGTCGCTCACTTCGGCTACCAGCCTAATGACGTGGTAACCGCCAACGTTGAAGCGATATTCGCCAACCCGTTCTTTATCGGGGCGGTGAACCTAGTGTTAAGGTGGCTGACTAACAAAGGCATTGTGTTTACCCAACCTACCACGGGGACGATTGACAACTTACCCACTAATGTTACTTAAATGAGAAGCTGGGTTCACTGCTTTTGCGGAATGGACGTGCATCAAGCAGACTTGGCTAAACACCTTGGCACCAATGAGCATTTATTACAAATGCAAAAATTGCAAAAGAAAGACGCGAAAAGGCAAGATGTGCCCGTGCCGGGTCAAGCTGTGCCGCCGATGCCAGCGTGAGCAAGCCGGTGATGAAGGTTTGTGCTACGTTTGCCGCTATTATGGTTCACCATAACAGGAGTTTGCCCCCTTGCCCTTGTGGCTGGGGGCTTTTGCTTACCGAGCAAAGGCTTCCAGCCAAAAGGAGGCTGATATATGAACGCTACGCATCCGGTTTGTCCCGTGTGCCACATTACCGTGGCCCCGTTTGACCCCGAAAGAGTCCAAAAAGACCTCTGCGTCTACCACCGCCCTTGCCTCCGCAAGAAGCAGGCGGAAGACCAAAAGGCCGAAGCCGAAAAGATGAAGCTGTTTAACCAGCTTCGCTACGGGAGGGTTGCCTAATGTTTCGCAAGCGCAACCGCTGGCAGAAAACCCAGAACCGCCGCCGTCCCGGCAGAAACCTGCACCATCTTCTGCCCCGCGCCCGCGGCGGGAAAAACAACGACAGAAACTTGCTCCTCATAGACATTGAGAAGCACGAAGCCTGGCATCGCATTTTCGGCCTGAGAAGTTTGGGCGAGGTTATCGCCCTTCTTCAGCGGCTGGACAGAATGAAGCGGCACCAGCCGTTAAGGAAAGCCGCTTGACGGCGACACACGGAAGGTGATAGGGATGAAGAAGATTATGGCTGAACCGAAACCCACCGAACTGAAAACCTCACTCCAGAAAGCTCTGGAGTTTGAAACCAAACGCGACGCCATCAGGCAACAGGCAAAGGAAGAAACGATAACCGGCATCCAGGAACAACTTGCCCAGCTTGCCAAACTCGGCTTCCACTACCAGTTAGTTGAAGCTGGAGCACCCCCTAAACCGGCCAAACCCGCACCGAAGAAAGACGGGGAACCGAAACCGTGCAGTATTTGCGGTTTTATCACCGTTCCTCCGCACGATGGCAGGGCACACAGGTCTCAACAGTCCAAAGCCCCGTTCACCGAGGCGGAACTTGCCGCCTTGAACCTCAAGAAGGCGTAGCCCTAAAATTGGCTCTCAGAGCCACGAAAAAAAGCCGGGCGGTGCAATCCTCGCACCCCCGGCTTATCTCGTCTGTAAACTTATCTATACCGCTCACAGAGCGTTTTGGTACTTGTTTACCATCATCTCTGCCGTCTTTTTGGCGTATTCCAGCCCCCAGCCAAAGTAGGAGTAGAATGGTTCTGAGATGAGCTTGACCTGTTCAAATCTGGCATTCCCCGACTTCATGAGCTTGCACTCAATTTGATAGTTCAAAGGGATGACTGAAATCTTGTAGGCGGCGGTTTCGTAAACCACGCCTTGATTTGTTTTCTGTCCTTTTTTTCTTCCTTTTGACATAGTTGTTTTATTAATATCTAATTTTTGACGTTTTTAGGTTTCTTTTCCACCACCACCCCGTTATACATTACCCGGTAGCCTTTTTTTGACAAGTAATTGTCAAGTATATTATTCACGTCCTTCCAATATTGCTTGTTTCCATAAGTGCCTGTCATCCGAAGGCTGCGGATACGCTCCAGTTCCGCTTTGGGGTTTTTGCCTTCCTTTTTGGCGTTCTGGGCAACAATGTCCAGGTAGCTCACATTCTGCCTGCTTTGCGCTTTTGTGGCTTTCTCTAAATCATACGGCGTGCCGCAGTCCGGGCAGTTTTCCCCCGGCTTGCAGACGCCTAAACACCACCAACAGACGTCAGCGCTGGGCAGCCTCTGTTTTGTCTTTCGCTTTTCCGTCAAGTGCAGCTTTTTCCGCAAAAGGTACGTGGCCCTATTTTCCTTAGTTTTCGCTTCGCGACAATTTTGGCAATACAGCGAGTTGGGCGACTTGGCTATAAAGGTCCGGGGGCAACGGGCGCATTTCCGTTCTTGCGAATACTTGTTCCACCAGTTTCTTGGTTGTGCTGGTTCATTTTGGTTTTCCATGCGGGTTTGTTTTGCTAAATAGGACAGGCGGGTAGCTACTTTGCGGCCCTTCGCGTGTTGTCCGCCACGCCTGCCCAATTCAGCCCCCGACCAGAGTCAGGGGCATGGTGTCTAAAACGGAATATCCTCGACATTGATGTCTTCGGTTTCCAGTTCGCCGGATTCAGCAGCAGGCATCTGTGCGGCGACTGGGGCGACCGGCTGGTAAACCACACCGTCAGGCTGGGTCGGGATGGCAGGAGCTGCCGGCGAATGCGCCGGTTCCTCATCCTTGACCACCTTATTCTCATCGAACGGTGGCAGTGTTTGCTTGATGGAGTAGAAGGTGTCCACATTATTGAATTGCTTCCCGTCCGGCTTCGGCGCGCTGATGGAAACGCCCACTCGGAGTTGTTTTCCAATTAGGCGGTTGAGGTCCGCGATGGTGATTTTCTTACCCTGCTCTTCGGTAAGTTTCCTGCCGGCAACCGCCGAGCAGATTTTGTAGGTAAGCGGGTCTTTGTTGTTCGCGGAAGGAATCGGCTGGACTATGGACCCGCGTTTGAACAAGACTCTGCCGTAGGTATAGCACTTGCGTCCATTTTCTTCGAACTGGTGCTGCTCGATAATGACGAACTTGAACTTGAGAACGTCTTTCTTTTCGCCTTTCCATTCGGTCACATCTTGGGTGATGTCCTGGATTTGCACTTGGTAGGTGTCTTCTGGAAGGAGCGCCCAGTCTTTTCCGGATGGCTCCTTGAAAACGGTTTGTTTTGGATCTAATGGCATATGCCAGTTATGTTTCTGGTGGTTTAGTCCACCGTTACTTTTCTACGTTCCTCTTTGTCGCTTTCACGGACGGAGAGGTATTCCTTTTCCTGGATAGCCAGGCCGTCAATATCAGTCTTGCCGGATTTGGCAATCTCTTTGGCGGCACTGTCCCAGAACAGCTTGTTGATGCTTTCGGAAACGTAGTCGGTCAACCCTTTGGCTTTTAGGGCAGCCACGGCTTTCGCTTCGTCAAGCACTTGGACAGTCTTGCGGACTGACCTGGTAACCGTAGCATCTTGGAACCGCTGGGATAACACACCAGCCATTTTTAGCTCCTCGGTTATCTTGGTTTGCAGAGCGTCCCGTTCCAGCTTTAGGGGAGATACAGCCTGTTCATAGGCTTCATCGTATTCCGCAATCTGGCGGCGTAGCTCTACAAGCCGTTTAACTTCAGCTTGCATGATTGTAAATGTTGGTTTATAAAGAGCGACCTTTTATATCTGTATTGTGGCACATCTATATTTTCTGGCAAGGCCAGTTATCCACAGGTAGGTGATTTGACAGATGTCCGGCCAATCCTTTATGCTTACCTCACCTTGTGCAAGAGGTTTAGGTAACGAGATTTTTGAATAGGCGAATTCGCAAAAGACCCCCGCTACCAGGAACGCATCTCGTTCCCTCTTGCACAAGAGACTGGTAGCGGGGATTTTTATTCTCTTATGGCAAGCCCACAAAAAGAAAATGGCTACACGCCGATAGCCAACGAACTAATGGAGGCGTTTGCTATGCTCAACCTCTCGCCCTATGAGTGGCGGATTTTGCATTACCTTTTAAGAAAAACATATGGTTGGAAAAAGTCCACGGACGTAATATCATTATCGCAGTTTGTGAACGGGACGCAGCTTGACAAAAAACACATTTGTCGGTCTATTAATAAACTGGTAAAAAAGAAGCTTATTGACAAGTCTAAGATGTCCAAGACCGAGACAGCCTACCATTTTAACAAAAATTATCATACTTGGATTATTCCCCAAACAGGGAACGTAGGTAGTCCCCAAACAGGGAATTACCATGTCCCTAAACAGGGACATACAAAAGAAACTATACAAAAGAAACTATACAAAAGAAAAGGGGAGTTAAATAACTTGAAAACAAGAACACCAATTAAAAGCATGTAGATATGAGCATATTAGACACCATCCAGCAACTCAACGAACACCCTCTAACCGAGTCCGACTTAAAACCACCCAAGCCGCCCCGTCAGCGGAAACCAAAGTGTGAGCACCCAACCTTCCACTATGAGAAGTGGGTCCACAACGGGAAGGCGCAAGGGAAGAGCTTTCATTACAAGGAAGTATGCGACCTCTGTGGGCGGAAGAAGTGTGTACCACGGACAAAGGAATTGTTTAAGCTACTGAAGAACGAGAAATGGCGCACCCGAAGGACTCTTGGGAGTACTTGGAAACCATTGTCTTCCAAATGGAAACCAGATGGAACCTGAAGGAAGGAAGAGAAGGAAGGAAGGAAAGGAAGGAAGACGGCAAAGTAGAAACTGGTAAGGGATACCAAAAAGCAGTTAAGACCTATAGAGAAAAGTTGGCGCACACTTTAAGCGCTTGACTGTGGATAACTCGTTTGCGCGTTAGTTTTTTCTTTGAGATAATTTAAGTAGAGATTTTTAACCCCACTCTCTTGTCAGATTTTTACCGCGACCGCGACCAGCGAGGCGCACCCCTTGAAGAGCTGATAGTTCAGCACCTCTACTCCCAAGGTATTCCGGTTGGCTTCAATCCTTTTTCCGGCACCGAAGACCCACGCAGAGAAGACTTTGATATTTACGTCGGCCAGCCGGAAGACAACCCCCTACTCCTGGAAGTGAAGATGGACTGGGGTTCAGCATTCACGGGCAACATCTTTGTAGAAGAAAAAGCCATCAGAAACAGCAAGGCTCACAAGTTCGTCTATGGCCGCCTCTTCCTTAATGTCTTTGACCGCCAGCACCTCTTGGAGATGTACCACGCTAAACAGCGAACACGCCGGGCAGACGGAAGCTACATGGAAAGAGATTTATACCGGCACTTGACCGGAGGCGACCAGGCTTCAAACAGGGGAATGTTATTGGACTGGAAGACGGTGAAGGCGAACAGCCAGCCGTTCTGGGTTCTGTCAAAACAATTAAGCAATTCAAAATGAAAACTATCCCCTTAAGTGTGGGTATTAACATTAAACAACTACGACAATGAAAATATTATTTCATACAAACTCCGATAAGGAAACATGCATTATTTATCCAGGTGATGTTATAGACATAAATCAAGGCGAGACGGTGTTGGTTTATAGGCACCTACCGGGATTTCGTAATTGGCTGTTCCGCAGGACTGCCCTGGATGTTTACTTTAATCATTCATATAAGACAATCCAATGAGCCGTCACGACTGCAAATATTGGCAGAACAATTTAAAATATCACTACCGGCAATGTGGGTTCTGTGGGCGCACGCAGTATAACTATACGGGCGAATGGAAAGACGAAATTACATCGTTGCACTTTTTGGAAAAGTGGATGGTGATGGGTGGTCCGGACTTTGAGCCACAGATAGAGATAATTGTTGGTTTTCCGTTTGAGATGTTCACTGTTGAGAGTTGGGATACAGCGTTTAAGATTAGGTTCCTGAAGGGACCATATGCTGGGAAAGAGTTCGGGCCGTTTGAAAACTTCAACTTCGCAGACAACACCATCAGCAAAGCATTAACCCCGCAGCAATGACCCCCACTTTCCCCGGCGCAATCCAAGACGGCAAACTTCTGCTTGACAACAAGCCCGAGTTCATCGCCCACCTCCACACCCTTAACGGCAAACGGGTAAATGTGACCGTGGAAAAGCAGACCCGGCGCCGCAGCAATGAGCAAAATCGTTATCTATGGGGCGTGTGCTACAAACTAATCGCAGACCATACTGGAGCCGACCCCGAGGAAGTACACATCGCCCTCAAGTACCAGTTTTCTCCTAAACGTTTTATCGGCAACTTGGTCGCACCTGCCACAACAAAAAGACTAGACACAATAGATTTCATTACCTACATCGAGAAAGTCCGCCAATGGGCGGCAGAGGAATTGAACATTATTATCCCAGACCCTAATGAAGTAAAACTATGACCGCCGACACCCCCGCACTTGCCAGCCAAATCGTTAGCCAAATCTTTGCCATCATCCTACTTCTCGCCGCCATCGGCATCCTGCTATGGATAGTTATTTCTTTCTGGATTGCCGTCTGGGCTGGTTTGAAGGTGGAGCAGAACACAATTAACAACAACCTTGATGGTCTGGTATCAAAGAAGGGCAAATAAGTATGGCGCAAAGAAAACGGTCTGGAATGGCAGGAAGTATGACTCAAAGCTTGAAGCTGGAGTTGCCCAAGAGATTGAGGTCTTACGCAAGGCAGGGGAAGTTGTTAGCGTGGAACCGCAACGGACGTTTGTACTGTATGGTAAGAACGGCGGGAAGATATGTAGTCATCGCGTTGACTTCTTGTTGACGTTCAAAGATGGCCACCAGGAAGTGTGGGAAGCGAAAGGGGTGGCAACTGAAGTGTGGAGGCTAAAGAGAAACTTGTTTGAAGATAATTATCCTAATATCAGTTATGTCGTTATCACCAGTAAACAGACTTACCACTATGGAAAAGGCTATCACTCCAAGAGGACAGCGAATTAAACGCGCCCTTAAGCACGCCTTGGAGGACCCTAAAATTAAGACGGTCCATGCTCTTGCTAAATTTATCGACTGGTACCTAACGGTATCAGATAAAAGCTCTAAACATTAACTCGAACTACAATGCTGACCATTTTCGTGTTGGGAGTATACTTCCTGCCAACAATCCAAGCTCTCACGGCCAAGAAGAAGAACGCGGCCTCCATTGCCGTCATCAACCTGTTCTTGGGATGGACGTTCATCGGATGGGTTGTTGCGATGGCTTGGGCTGTGAAAAAGGATTAGATTGTTTTCCGAAGGATGCGTTTAACAAAATCCGGCATTTCTTGACTAACTGCATCCGCCTTCTGTTTGAGTCGGTCATAGACTTCCGTTTCACCTTCACTCCAGACTATATCCAGGCGTCTTTCGTTTCTCATAGCCACGTGGCTATATTTTCCCGGACTTGCCCAATAGCAGGTCTGGCAGACTGCGGCCTTTTTCAACTCCAACCAATTGGGGCAATGCTCGCAGCACCAGGATTTCGCTCGATTGCACATCCGGCATAAGAGCATATACTCGGTAACGTCCTTATCGGCGAACCCAACATCGCCGGCCACGACGTAGGGCACACGGTGGTCGATTTGTAGCTCATGTTCGGAGAGGCAGATATTGCATCTTCCTCCGTTAGCTGCGCTGACCTGTTCCTTGAGCGCTTTTGAGAAAGCCTGCCTGCCTTCGAATCCTTTGCGGATGTTGGTCACGTCCCCAAAGCGGTAGGCGGCTATGGAACGTCCTTGTTCATTAGTGACTTTGAAGCGTACCAGGGGGATGCCCTGGTCCTTTACGTCCATAGCCGCTCGCGGCGGATGGTTGTAGCCGTACTTCGTCTTCAGTTCGTCGGTGGTGATGAAGCCATGCTCAAGGATATGGTCAATAACGGTGCGCGGCCTCTTGGCCGTCACGCGTTTTAGACGTTCGATAAACGCTCTTGGCAGTTCTCTAGATTGGTTTGGCAATCCAACAGATTATGCTGTTTAGGAGCCGCAGTCAACTGGGCTTTCTTCACTCCGCCTAGCCGGTGGGACAAAGCCGGAGACAGGTAGATGGATTCCACGGTGACGTGTTCCTCTCCGTTGAGTGTGGCTTGAGACGACCTGCCCACTTCAATTTCCAAGTGCGTCAGTTCCAGCGATTCCGGCATTGGCTTGCCGTACACCCTGTTCCCGGTCCTGCCGTCGTAGCTCAGGATATAGGAAATGCCGCGTCGGTTTAATTCAGCCAGAGACGTGATGAACTCTGCGCTATTGAAGGTTCCGAAGTAGCGGTTGTCCCGGTTCTTGCACACGCCCTGGTAGGGAGGGTCCATATAGACCAAGTCCTTGCCTTCCGCCTCCGCCAGAATATCCCGGTAGTCTTTCGATTGGAGTTTGGTTTTACCTTTTAGCAGGTTGGAAGCCACCAGGATGTGGCGGCGCAACGTGTCTGGCCTCATGCCCAGCCGTCGGTTATCCGGACTTTGGTTGAAGTCCCCATCGGAGTTGTAACGCACCGCTGCTTTCACGCAACGCAGCAGTAGATAGAGCAGGAGTTCTGGCCGCTTCGTCTTGTTGAACTCTTCCCTTACCTGGTTGTAATACTTGCGTTCGTTGCCGAGTTGTGCGTTCCACATTTTCGCGTAGGCATCAGCGGTGTCTTCAGGCGCGTTGATGATTCTATCCCACAACGCCATCAATGGGGCGTTGATGTCGTTCATGGAGAACGTTTTTGCCCTGTTGTGCAATGAAGCAGCTAGGGTGATTGCTCCGGCTCCGCAGAACGGCTCGATTAGGTGCTTCGTGTCGGCTGGGAAGTACTTGAGGATGAGTGGAGCTAACGCCCGCTTGCTGCCTTGGTACGGGATTGGGTGGGGAACACGCATCCATACAGCATCATACCGAATCTGCCGGAGTTTTATCATCCCTGGCCTCGATTCAATATGGAGAGGCCATTATGCACCGCCTGGAAGTCGCTTACGTTCAAGCTTTGCAGGTACCGTTCCGTGGTCTTCACGGATGTGTGCCCGAGGATTTTGGAGAGGTAAAAGAGATTGCCCCCGGCCCGCAGGTAGCTTGCAGCAAATGTGTGGCGAAGCGTGTGTGGAGAGCACCGGACGCCGGCAATCTTCAGTTCCTTGCAGATCCGCGCGAAGTCCCGCTGGAAGTTCCGGGGCGTCATCGGCGTCCCGTTTCGGGTTCCAAACATCAGGGCGTGTTCCTGTTTGGCACTCCACTTCCAAACCACCTTGCGGAGTTCAAACGACATTGGCACCAGCCGTTCCTTGTTGCCCTTGCCCTTGACCTTGATGACCAAGTTGTTGAAGTCGAAGGACTCCTTGCGGAGCGTGAGCACTTCAGAGATGCGGAGCCCGCAGTCCAGGATGACGCAGGCGACCACATGCGCGCGTCGGCTGGAGACCTTCTTGCCCTTGTAGCCGATGATGAGCTTTGACTGTTCGGGCGTGAAAGTTTGGATGACCTTCTGTTCGCACTTGAGTAGTTGAACTTTGGGTTTCTCTTTCAGGTAGCCCTCGTTCCATAGCCATAGGGCGAAAGCACGAACGCCGGTGAGCCAGGAGTTGATGGAGACCGGCTTTATTCCCTTAGCCAGGAGGGCCTGGACCCCTTCCCTGACCGACTCCTTGACGGACAGAGCGGAGTCTGTGCGGAGGTAGGGGCCGAACGACCGCCACACGTCTTCGTACCAGAGCAGGGTTTTGGGGGAGACGTTGCGGGTGTACTTCCTGTCTTGCACGTAGGCTTCAAAGGTTGGTATGCTGGTTGACGAGTTGGGAACTGGTGAGCTGTTGACCAGAGGCTCAGTTCCGGTTGTTTTCCCGTTAAGTTGTTGATTCATCGGGGCGTGGCTCAGCCTGGCTAGAGCGCCTGGTTCGGGACCAGGAGGTCGGTGGTTCAAATCCACTCGCCCCGACCATTTATCTTCCCCATTTTCAATTGATTACGGCTGTTGATGGCTTCGGGCTTTCAGCCGGTTTCTCGTCACCATGGCTAAAAACGTGGCTACCCTGACTCGCCACACGCGCCCGCTCCC
>Ga0207433_10003834_pt1 | contig 28315 bp, 30 predicted proteins | sample YelNatPaOPGAMG01_FD_187559 | JGI IMG/M metagenome (GOLD analysis project Ga0207433, IMG submission 187559) | Hot spring thermophilic microbial communities from Obsidian Pool, Yellowstone National Park, USA - OP-RAMG-01 (SPAdes) (version 3) | ecosystem: Environmental > Aquatic > Thermal springs... | reverse complement strand
CTGGATGCGAGGAAATCGGAGATAACGGGCGCTGAGCGGGCTCTCCTGGAGATCGGATTTTCGGCTGAAGCGCATGAGAAGCTGAGCCGGGAGTTCGAGGATGCGTCGAGCAAGCTCAGTGCGGTGATGATCGCGGTGGAGAGGCAGCGTGGAGAGGTGAATACCGCGAGAGCCATTCTCGGGCAGATCGAGCGCGAGGAGGAGTCTCTGAAATCGAGGCTGGAGCAGGTGAAGGAGAAGCGCTCGGAGCGGCTGCATCTGGAGACGCTCGCCGGCGCGTTCGATAAGCTGCGCGCGGAGCTTAATGATCGGATTCGGCCGGAGCTGGAGTCGATCGCGAGTGAGCTGCTTGCGGGGATGACGGACGGCAGATACAATACGCTGGAAATTAATGAGAATTATCAGGCGATGATCCGCGATGACGGCGAGCTTAAGCCGGTGATATCGGGCGGGGAAGATGATATAGTCAACCTGGCGCTGAGGCTTGCGGTTTCGCAGATGATAGCGGATCGGGCGGGGCAATCGTTCTCGCTGCTGGTTCTGGATGAGGTTTTTGGGTCGCTGGATGATGTGAGGCGGGATAACGTGGTCGCGCTGCTCCAGAACCTGAAGAACAGATTCGAGCAGATAATTATAATCACGCACGTCGAAGCGATCCACGATGCGGTAGACAACTGCCTGTGGGTCGAATTCGACGAGAAGACAAAGACAAGCCGACTGACCGACAGATCCGAACTATTCGAACCAGCGGCAGTCGGCAATCCTCTGTAGAGCAAAAGCGGGAATATCGCTATTTCTTCTTCTTAGCGACCGGTTCCTGCTTAACGCGCTCCTTATATCTTTCCTCGGACCGCTTGCGTGTTTTGCGCAACTCCTTAGCTCTGACTCTCAGCTTAATTCACCCCCAAACTCGAACTAAGCCCATTATAGAAGCGGGTGTGTCGGCTGTCAAGTGATGCCGGAATATAGATATATTATTGAACAATTGATATCAGTAACACCAGGCCTCGTTATCGTTCCTCTCGGACTAAGCCATTAATCTGCCCCATCTTATTTTTAGGATATACCCATAGCTGGGGTGGGGGAGGGGAGAGAGTAATTATGAATCAGGGACGGTGCCTTAGTGCTGTATATGTGCGTATAAGAATAGGCAATAAGGTTGAACACCTACTGGAGAATCAGGTAAAAGAATTTGCTGGCAGGCTTGACATAGTTAAGCTTGTGAGCTAAACTTACGTTGCCGCTAGGGATAGAACGGCATTTTGGGGACAAAGCAGTTGATGAAAGATGTTGCAATGACTCCGGATAAACGCGGAGTTGATATTCAGCGGGTGGGTGTCAAGGATCTTCACCTGCCGCTGCTTATTAAGCGTAAGGACGATGGGTTTCAGTCTGTGCTCGGGAATGTGACGGTGAGCGTCGATCTTCCCAAGCAGTATCGGGGTACGCACATGAGCCGGCTGATCGAGATCGTTTTCAAGTGGAGCCAGAAACCCCTCGGCGGCCACGACCTCAAGCTGATCCTCGACCAGATCAGGAACCGGCTGAATGCTGAGCGCGCCCACATGACCGTAAGGTTCAAATATTTCCTGGAAAAACAGGCGCCGATTTCTAAAATATCCAGCGCTCTTGATTATGATTGCGAGTTTACCGGCGCGCTATCGGATGATGGGTTCGATTTTATCCTTGGTGTGGAAGTGCCGGTGACAGCGCTCTGCCCATGCAGCAAAGAGATATCCGATGCGGGCGCGCACAACCAGAGAGGCGTTATCAAGGCGCGAATTCGATATGAAAAAGATGCATTCTATTGGATCGAGGACCTTGTGCGGGAACTGGAATGCACGGCGAGCTGTGATATATATCCCCTGCTCAAGCGCCGCGATGAGAAGTTCGTTACCGAAAAAGCTTACGCGACCCCCAAATTCGTGGAAGATGTGCTAAGGGACTGTGTGCTGATGCTGAGACAGGATAATACGATCAAGTGGTATGAGATCGAGTGCGAGACGTTCGAGTCGATCCATAACCACAGCGCTTATGCCTATCAGTGCGAGTGGCGGCGGGATTGGGAGGGAGAACAATGAAGAAAGCGGTTGTCCTCCTGTCCGGCGGGCTCGACAGCGCCACCACGGCGGCTATTGCGAAATCGGAGGGGTTCGAAATTTATGCGATCTCATTCGACTACGGCCAGCGGCATGCAAGGGAGCTGAAGAGCGCGAGGGCCGTGGCGAAGAGCCTGGGAACGAAGGAGCACCTGGTGGTTACCTTCGATCTGAGGGGAATCGGTGGAAGTGCGCTTACTGATGATATAGAGGTGCCAGTGGACAGGGAGACTGCGGAGATGTCGTCGGGGATTCCCGTGACCTACGTGCCGGCGAGAAATACGATATTTCTATCCTTTGCCCTGGGATATGCGGAGACTATCGGGGCGAATGATATCTTCATAGGCGTAAGCCAGGTGGACTACAGCGGTTACCCAGACTGCAGGAGTGAGTTCATCGAGGCGTTCGAGAAGGTTGCGAACCTGGCCACGAAGGCTGGGGTCGAGGGTGAACGGAAGTTTCGGATTCGCACGCCGCTCATTAACCTGAGCAAGGCGGAAACGATAAGACGCGGGATAGAACTGGGAGTGGATTACTCACTAACCTGGAGCTGTTATCAGGGTGAGGAACTCGCATGCGGCAGATGTGATAGCTGCAAGCTCAGGCTGGCAGGATTTTCGGCTGCGGGCGCGAGCGATCCGCTTAAGTACGCAACGAAGACGGGGTAAGGACTGACCGTCAAATTGCCGACAACTTAGAATAGTTGATTGCGTACATCCGACCCGCTGTTCGTCCTGCGAATAGCGCGGGCTAATATTGCCCAGAACCGGGAGGGTTTTGTTGAATGGGATGGTTAGTTGACGCTGTGGGGCTGCTTGCTAAGGGCGGCCTGGTAATGATCCCCCTCTTAATATGTTCGATTATCTCCGTGGCGGTTCTTCTGGAAAGGCATATCGCTGTCAAGAAGGCGCATGAGGATGTTTCGGACCTTATTCACTCCGCCGAGGATGCTCTTTATAGCGGCCAGGTGAAGAAGTCGATCGAGATCCTGGAATCGAGAGGATCGGCTGTGAGCCGGGTGCTTTGCGCGGGAATACGAAGCATGCACCTCGGGGAGCGCGGAGCTGAGAGAGCGATGGAGGAACAGGGGACGCGGGAAACCGCCGCACTCACATGCCGCCTGGGATGCCTCGACACTATCATCACGATTGCCCCTCTCCTCGGTCTGCTGGGCACCGTTACCGGCATGATCTCCGCGTTCCATGTCATTGCGACTAAAGATGGAATCAGCACACCGACCGCAATCACGGGCGGCGTTGCCGAAGCGCTCATTGCCACTGCGACCGGTCTCTTTATCGCTATCTTCACCCTGATCGGCTACAATGGGCTGCAGGAGCGGATAAAAGGGCTTGTTGCCGAGATCGAGATGCGCGGCAATGCAATGGTGAATGTGATCGCGGAGGTTTCTGAGGAGGGACGCAGCAGTGAAATTAAGAGCTTATCAGCCTAAGAAAGCCCGCATCGAAATCATCCCGATGATCGACACCATCTTCTTCCTGCTGGTGTTCTTTATGATCGCGTCTCTTGCCATGACCACGGCGAAGGGGATGCCGGTCAATCTGCCCAAGGCGTCGGCTGCTACCGAACGACCGGTGGTGAAAGTTGTGCTGACCCTCACGAACACGGGCAATTACTACATCGACAAGACTTCGGTATCGTTCGAGCAGATCAGAACCAGGCTGGCGAATACGCTTAAGGACAATCCGAGCGCTGTTGTGGTGATCAATTGCGACAAGACGCAGCCGTGGGAGAAGGGTATCCAACTCGCGGATGAGGCAAAGAGAGCCGGCGCGCGGTATCTGACGATTGCAACTGAGCCGAAGGCTCCTTAATTGGATGTTGAAAGAGCGGGATGAAGAGAGATAGGGTTCTATTATATACGATAGGGATATCGCTGCTGGTGCACCTGGTGGCGGTGTGTGTCGTGGGGCGAACATCGGGGCAGAGGCTTAACGCCGCTTCGGTGATTACCGCTCCAGTAAGGATGCTGCACGTCGACCTGGTGAAGGACCCCCTGAGCGAACCAAAACCGCGGCCTGAGCCGACACCTGCTCCTAAGCCTGTGCCTGTGGCTGTTCCGCAGCCCATACATAATGCCCCTCATCAAATATCCAGAGCGCTTACCGCGATGAATCTTGCTCCTATTCCATCTCCAATCAGGCCTTCATCTCCGGCTTTTACACCGCATGCTCCTGTCCGCACGGCGAGCCCGTATCATGCTCCTGCTCCCGGTGGAGCGCTTAGTACCGGTACGGCATCTTCACACGGCGATCTTCCGGGGATGGGCAACGGCAGGACACCTGTGGGATGGGTGGCTGGCAGCGACCATGGGACCGGAATCGGATCGGGAAGTGCGCCTGGCGTAGGGCGCCCCGAACCGCCGAGGAATATCGAGGAACCACATCACCCGGCGCCTCCGCCTCCTCCACCGCCGCCGGCTCCGAAGAGAATCAGCGTGAAGATATGCGTGATCTCGGGAATGGTTGCGGGTGAATATTGCAAGAATACGCGGACTGAGACATATACCGAGGGTGAAGAGCCCAAGCGGATATGTGATAAGTGCAAAGCGCCGGAGCCGGAGCACCATTCGCGGCTCGCTGACCGGGAAAATCCCGTGCTTACGCATGATGTGCAGCCGTCTATACCCGATTCGGTGGACGAGGGATTAAACTTGAGCGTAGAGATCGAGTATTGGGTAGATACGGATGGCAGCGTAGACGGGGTTAAAGTGACGAAGTCATCGGGTAACAGAGAGTTGGACCGCTCGGTAGTGAGCACGGCATCGCGCTGGAAGTATAACCCCGCCGTTCAGGACGGAACCGCGCGAAGGGTAAAAGTAACGCGGACGATCCGGTTCAGGACTTAAAATGATAGCTATCAGCTTTCAGCTATCCCTTCACGGCACGATCAGACGCAGGGCTTTCGGGAGAACTTCTATATCTACTCCGCTTTCACCGTAGACATCGCCGTCCAGTTGCATCCTTACCGGAGGAGACGCGTCGATATGCACTCGGCTGACTTTGAAAGATGTGGCGTGGAAGTCCATAACGCGATGGGTGAAGAGAGATGAAAGCAGCCAGATCAAGAAACGAAACTTCATCGCTGGAGTGCATTCGAAGACCAGGACATCCAGTATACCGTCATCGAAGCACGCAGTTGGAGCAACCCTGAAATTATAAACAAAGCTACCGCAGTTGGAGACGACCACGGTGTAGGCGCAAGCGGTGTGATCGGATCCGTCCTCAAATATCAGACGATACTGAGATGGCCGGCTTGTTATAAATTGCTTCAACAACGCAGGAGCATAGGCCAGCCTGCCCATAGTGCCTTTAAGCTTCGTTGAGACAGATGATACAACCTCCGAATCAAACCCCAGGCCCGCCATCAGTAAAAATCTTCTATCTCCGGCTTTCCCAAGGTCCACCTCCTTAATTTTATTCGCCTCAATTACCGCGAGAGCCTGGGTGATGTTGTTGGGATGCAGGCCGAGATCATAGGCCAGAACATTACCGGTGCCCAGGGGAACGAGTCCTACCGCGACTTTCGAATCTCCGATGCCGTTGATCACATGGTTCATTGTTCCATCGCCACCGGCCACTATTACCCGTTCATATCCCTGATTAGCTGCGTCGCGGGCGATATCTGCCGCGTCTTTGGGACCGGTGAGGACGGCGGCGTCGGTATAGGGGGTGGTGGCGACAATGTCTAGAAGCCGCCGCTTGAGGCGCGCGACCTTACTGAGCCCCGATGTGGGATTGACGATAAAAAAGGTCCTCTCCACCGTATTCGGGTCCTGGCATCCTAGAGTCCTGGCGACGGAGCTAGGCGGGAAGGATACTTACTTTTCGATCTACTACCCGCACTCTCCCCTGCGCAAACAGGGCGATTGCATCGGTGTAGGTCTGATGCTCGGAAATCAGGACCCGTGCGGCCAGGGTATCGGGGGTATCATCCTGCTCTACTGGAACGATCGATTGGAGGATGATAGGGCCGGTGTCGTAGTCTTCGTCGACAAAGTGGACGGTTACCCCGGTGAACCTTACCCCGCGCGCGATTACAGCTTCGTGCACGTGGTGGCCATACATTCCCTTCCCGCAGAATGAGGGAATAAGCGCGGGATGAACGTTCATAATGCGGTCGCGGTAGGCATCGACCACGTTCTGGCCAAGGACTCGCATATAACCGGCAAGGCAGATGAGGTCGATGCTGCTGCTCTGAAGAGCGTTGAAGACGGCGTTATCATAATCCTCGGCCGAGGTGTATGTTTTAGGAGAAATCGCGGTGGTGGGTATCCCCTGCGACGATGCGCGCTCCATCGCGGGCGCGTCATCCTTCACACCGATCACGAGAGCCACTTCGCCGTTTACCTTGCCCGAACGGCACGCGTCGATGATCGCCTGCATATTGGTCCCACGGCCCTGGCCGGAGACCATTACCGCGATTCGGATGGGTTTCATATCACGGTTACCTCGCGCCCGCCTTTGTGCACCTCGCCGATGATGCCGGCGGTCTCGCCCATTTCCTGCAGCTTCGAGACTATATCCAAAGCGCGCTCCTTGGCGACGATTAAAACCATTCCGATGCCCATATTGAATGTGCGGTGCATTTCGACGGGGTCGATGTTGCCTTTATCCTGGAGAAGGGTGAAGATCGGCGGCACTCCCCAGTAACGGCGCTCGACGGTGACCTGGCAATCGATCGGAAGTACGCGCGGGATGTTGTTGTAGAACCCGCCTCCCGTGAGGTGTGCCATAGCGTGAATGTCGAAGCTTTCCATCACAGCCATCACCGATTTAAGATAACAGCGGTGCGGGGTGAGCAGGACATCTCCGAGCACAGCGCCGAGCTCCGGCACATATTGGTCGACTTTATAATCATGATCTTTGAAGAGGATCTTACGAACGAGCGAAAAGCCGTTGGTATGGAGGCCTGAAGACGCGAGGCCGATTACCACATCGCCCGGCTGCACCTTTGAACCGTCGATAATCTTCGGACGATCGACTATGCCAACGATACAGCCAGCAAGGTCGAGTTCGCCTTCCAGGTAAACCCCCGGCATCTCGGCAGTCTCTCCGCCGATGAGAGCGCATCCCGCGTCTCTGCATGCTTCGGACATCCCCTTTACGACCTGTTCCGCCATTTCGGGAACCAGCTTACTGGATGCGAAATAATCGAGGAAAAAGAGCGGCCTCGCACCCTGGACCAGGATGTCGTTTATGCAGTGATTGACCAGGTCCATACCGACGGTGTCATATTTATTAACCATAGCGGCGACTTTTACTTTCGTGCCGACTCCATCGATGCTCGATACGAGAACGGGGTCGGCCATGTCACCGAAGCTGGCACGGAACATTCCTCCGAAGCTGCCGATGTCGGTGAGCACGTTCGAGTTGAACGTGGACTGTACATGCTGCTTCATCCGGAAGACCGCCTGGTCTCCTGCTTCTATATCTACTCCTGCGGCTTTATAAGTTGCGGAATTATCTGTCATTAGTGATCAGTCCTTTTTGGTTATGCCGGCGCCGGCTCTTCAAAAACAAACTTGCTTAGCTTGGCTTCTTTGGATACTTCGACAGGATACTTGCCGTCGAGACAAGCGCAGCAGAGCTTGTCCTTCTTTACCCCGATCGCGCGGATGAGGCCATGCAGGCTCAGATAACCGAGGCTGTCCGCGCCTATGTATTGCCTGATCTCTTCCACATTAAGCTTAGCTGCGATCAGCTCGTTCTGGTTCGCTGTGTCGATGCCGTAGAAGCACGGATGCTTGATCGGTGGGCATGCGATTCGCACATGAACTTCGACCGCGCCCGCATCCCGGATCATTTTGATAGTCGGGCCGATCGTGGTTCCGCGCACTATTGTGTCATCAACCATTACAACCCGTCGCCCCGCGAGGCTCTCTTTGAGAGGTGTGAGCTTCATTTTTACACCCATCTCGCGCATTCTCTGGTCGGGCTGAATGAAAGTGCGGTGGATGTAGTAGTTCTTGACGACGCCCTCGGCATAAGGTATGCGGGAAGCTTCGGCGAGGCCGATCGCGGCGGGAGTGCCGGTGTTGGGCAGTGGGAAGACGATATGCGCGCCTGGAGCGGGATGCTCCCTGGCAAGCTCATGTCCCATCCGCCTGCGAGCTTCGTGCATCGTGCGGTTATACATGCGGCTGTCCGGGCGCGCGAAGTAGACATATTCGAAAATGCACAGCGCTCGTCCTTCGAGTGGGATCGCCTGGCGCTCGTTAAGGCCGTTTTCATCGATGATTATCATCTCGCCCGGTTCGACCTCGCGGATGAACTGTGCGCCGATGGTGTTGAACGCACAGGTCTCGGATGCGACCAGGTAATGAGATCCATTCAGACGACCGATGCTTAGCGGACGGATGCCGAACGGGTCGCGGAACGCTATCAGCTTGTTCTTTGTCAGCACCAGGACTGCGTAAGCTCCCCGGATCCTGCTCATTGCATAAGCGATTGCATCTTCGATGGTGCTTGCGCCGGAAGACGCGATCAGCTTTATGATCACTTCGCTGTCGTTGGTGGTATCGAGCTCGATCCCCTGGCTTATTAACTCCTCGCGCAGAGCGCCCGCGTTGATCAGGTCTCCGTTATGCGCAAGGGCTACGGGGCCGAAGTCGCAGTCGCAGAGCATGGGCTGGACGTTGCGGAGGATGCTGGAGCCGGTGGTGGAGTAGCGAGTGTGACCGATGCCGATGTGACCCGTGAGCCCGGCCAGGGTCTCCTCATGGAAGACCTGGGTTACCAGACCCATGTCACGATGCATGCGGATCTGATGATTGTCAGCGACAGCTATCCCTGCGCTCTCCTGGCCGCGGTGTTGGAGTGAGAAAAGACCGAAGAAGGCGATTCTGGATATGTCCTCGGCGCCGAATACTCCGAACACTCCGCATTCTTCCGCGATTTCCGGCCGATCGATGTAAACCATTATACTCCCGATTCCTTCATCCTGTTGCTTATGGCGCTGCGCCAGGTAGACTCGATGTCTGATAAGGCAAGGTCTATTACGCTCACGTCGTTGATCGTGATCCTGAAACTATTGCCACCGACCTTGCCAAGGACTGTGCATTCGACCTTCTTCTCATCGATTATCTCGCGGAGCGCGCCCAGATTGGCGGCGGGCAGCGAGACTACGATGCGGGACTGGGTCTCCGCGAAAAGAGCGGCAGCCGGGGCGCAGTTGGCGAGCATGGCAATATCCGCGCCGACATTACCCAGTATACAACTTTCGGCTAGGGTTACCGCAAGGCCGCCGTCTGCGCAATCGTGAGCGGATGATATCAGCCCCTTGCCGATAGCGGCAAGAACAGCCTGGTGGACTCGCTTCTCCCTTGCCATATCCAGCGCCGGAGGACGACCCGCCACGATGCCGTGGATGGTCTTGAGATATTCGCTCCCGCCGAGAGATTCAAGTTCGCAGACCGCGGGCTGATCTTCATCGTCGGTGCGGTAGCCTGAGATAAGAACGATCACGTCACCCTGGTTCTTGAACTCGGAAGTGCAGCGCTTATCGACATCGTCGATTACACCGAGCATGCCGATGGTCGGGGTGGGGTAGATCGCCATTTCAGGGGTTTCGTTGTAAAGACTGACGTTCCCGCTGATGACAGGCGCATCGAAGAACTCGCAGGCTTCGGCCAGGCCTTCGACCGCTCTCTTGAACTGCCAGAATGCTTCAGGCTTTTCAGGATTGCCGAAGTTGAGGCAGTCCGTTGTTCCCGCGGGCCTTGCGCCGGAGCAGGCGAGGTTTCTAGCGGCTTCGGCGACGGCTATCTGCGCGCCCACGAACGGATCGAGGTAACAGTAGCGGCCGTTGCAGTCGGTGACTACCGCGATAGCCTTATTTGTGCCGCGAATCCTCAGCACAGCCGCATCGGAGCCGGGAAGGACGGCGGTGTTGGTCTGGACCATGTGATCGTATTGCTCGTAGACCCATTCCTTGCTCGCGATAGATGGAGCGGCGAGAAGCTTGAGCAGAGCTTCGTTATAATCCTCCGGCTCCTTGAGGCTGGAAAGATCGGTGTTTTGCGCCTCTGTGAGGTAAGCCGGCTCCTCGGTTTCGAGGTAGTAGGTCGGGGCTTCATCGGCGAGTGATTTAGCCGGAACCTGGGCCACGAGATCATCGCCTTCGTAGACGTGAACCAGGCCATCGCCGGTCACTTCACCGACCACCACAGCCTGCAGACCCCACTTTTTGAAGACCGCCGCGACTTCGTCCTCTTTGCCCTTCTCAACGATTGCGAGCATGCGCTCCTGGCTTTCGGAGAGCATGATATCGTAGGGGGTCATACCGGTCTCACGGACCGGTACCTTCTTAACGTCGATGCGCATGCCTGTGCTGGCTTTCGCGCTGGTTTCGGTCGTGGAGCAGGTGATGCCCGCCGCGCCCATGTCCTGGATACCGACGACGTAACCGGTCTTGAGGGCTTCGAGAGTAGCTTCGATAAGGAGCTTTTCGGTAAAGGGATCGCCCATCTGGACGTTGGATTTCCGGCTCTCGGATTCCTCGGTAAGCTCGACTGAGGCAAAGGTCGCGCCGTGGATGCCGTCGCGTCCCGTGCGGGAACCAACGAGGAGAACAGGGTTACCGGGACCATCGGCGCGCGCGTAGGCCACATCCTCGTGCTTCATTATACCGACTGCCATCGCGTTTACGAGGCAGTTGCCGGAGTAGCAGTCCTCGAAGTAGACCTCGCCGCCGACAGTCGGAACACCGACGCAGTTGCCGTAGAACCCGATCCCTCCTACCACATGTTCGAATAGATAGCGATTGCGGGGATCGTCGAGAGGGCCGAAGCGAAGGCTGTTAAGGGAAGCGATCGGCCTCGCACCCATCGTGAAGATGTCGCGGAGGATTCCGCCGACACCCGTTGCTGCGCCCTGGAACGGTTCGACCGCGGAGGGGTGATTGTGGCTCTCCATCTTCATCACGATGCCGTAGCCGTCACCGATATCGATTATACCGGCGTTTTCGAGGCCAGCGCCGTCGATTGCTTCGCGGTATTTCTTAAAGAGCCTCAGGATCGGGCGAGAGTATTTGTAGCCGCAGTGCTCGCTCCACATAACGGCATACATCCCGACCTCGGTGTAGGTCGGATGCCGCCCGAGCACCCGGGTGATCTCTTTGTATTCCTCATCGTTCAGGCCCATTTCCCGGTAGACTTTAGGGTCGATGGGCTTGGTGTCTGTTATAGGCATAGTATCCTCGTTCTGGGTCTTCTTTGACGCGAAATTCCGAAAGATAGAAAGGCCGAAATGGAAATAAAATTCTATTCTTTCCAGCTTATGGGTCTTCGCGTATAAATCAGTTTAGTCTCTCCACAATAGATTGCAATATTAAAGCGCCGTCGGCGCCGCAGAGGACTGGCTCTACCGCGCGTTCGGGGTGGGGCATCATTCCCGCTACGTTTCCCTTTGCGTTGATGATTCCAGCGATGTTATTCAGCGAGCCGTTCGGGTTAGCCTGCTCGGAGACATTGCCGGATTCATCGCAATAGCGGAGGATGACCCGATTATTGTCTTCGAGAGCCTCGAGATCGCCGGGCTCGCAGAAATAGTTGCCGCCGTGGTGGGCTATCGGGATCGAGAGCACCTGGCCCTTCGCGCATTTGTTGGTGAAATCGGTCGAATTGTTTTCGACGCGGACGTTCACGAACTTGCAGCGGAAGCGAAGGGTATTATTGGGGATGAGCGCGCCCGGCAGCAGATGAGCTTCGCAGAGGATCTGGAAGCCGTTGCAGATGCCGATAAGGCGTCCGCCCTTGTCAGCGAAGTCCTGGATCGCGTTCATAACGGGCGAGAACCGCGCGACCGCCCCGGTGCGGAGGTAATCGCCGTAGCTGAACCCGCCGGGAAGGATGATGCAGTCGAACCCGCTGACATCAGTGGACTGGTGCCAGATATACTCGACCGGCTGCTTAAGAACATCGCGCACCGCGAAATAAGCGTCCTGATCGCAGTTCGAGCCGGGGAATACTACTACTCCGAATTTCATTTGTTGGTTTGCCTCAATGTTACTTTAAGTCTCCAGGAGGCCTGGAGTAAAATCTCTAATGTGCCGGACATAAGGGAGTCCATGCGCGGCATTCACAAAGCGTTGGTCCGATGTCCAAAAGTCGTAACCGCAAATATCAGCCAACGCGAGGTAGAAAGCGTCATACAGAACCACTTTCGGCGATCCGCCAGGCAGTTTCGCATAGATCGCGCACATCGTATCGCTTAATATCCAAGCGCTTTAGCAGTCCCAGCGACAGCGCGCCATCTTCGGCTGTCATTCTTCCTCTGTTTATGTTTTTGCGAAGGGCTGATGCTGTTTCGGCGAAAACGAAGTCTGGAGCAATGAGCTCAATACCCGCGCGATCAGCTTCGTCCATTAGATCAACGGACTGTTCGGAATAATCCTCGAATGCATACAACTTCACGATAAGGTTCGCGTCTATGCAGATCTGGCTGTTCAAGGAATGTCACCTTCGCGCATCTCACGAATTATCTCCGTGCTATCAGGCATTCGCTCACCGTTGCGCTCCTCGCGAATCTTCTGCTGAAGCGCACGGCACTCATCGAAATAGCTCTTGCCAATCCGTCGCGCACGAAGCGTGCGAATCTTCGGTTCCTTTTTCTGCGCACTAGATTTCATTGACGCACCTCGTTGCTACTTCACAATCTCAAACCGATAATTCTCGATATTAGGGTTGGCGAGGAGCTTGCGGCACATTTCGTCAACGTCCTGCTCGAGGGTTCCGTTGGAATCGGCGACCTCTATCTCTATAAATTTGCCCATTCGGACGGTCTCGATATTGGAGAATCCCAGGTTCTCGAGAGCGCCCTGGACTACCTTGCCCTGCGCGTCAAGCAACGAGGGTTTCAGAGTTACGTATACGTTTACTTTCGCCATGTGTCAGTCCTTAAGTCTTTTAATCGCGAAAGCGCGAAAGGGCGAAATCGCGAAAGGATTTTTAGTTGAATTGTCAGTGGCTTCTGGGCAAAAAGCTTCCCGAAGTACATAAACATAAATGGTTACTTAACAGATAATCTCCTGCAGATATTCGTATTCATGCCCATCAGCATCTTTATATATGAATGTGGCGGATCTGTAGGTTCTCTGATTGCGAGTGAACTCCTTCACGAGAACCTCGGATCCAGCGCCTAAACTCGCCCACTTCTTAGAGCCTGAAGATGCTGGTTCCCTATCATTATGTGAGAAAGCCACACAAACTTCAGTTGCTGGCTGGGTGTTTGAATTAATCACATATAGATACCTTGATAATTGGCCCGTTCGTGTTTGAGCGTCTCTATATTCCGCCCTGACCAAGTGCTGTTTTGCACGGACGCGATCTTTCTTCACATCCTTCGCAAGGTTTATATTCCGAGAACCGAGCCTACCGTGTTTCCTATTGCTCCAACAATGGCGCAAATGCTCGCGATAGCGTTTTTCACAGCCCCAGCCTCTCAAATATCTTGTCCACATTCCTCAAATGATGCTCCAGATCGAAGCACTCGTCCAGATCCTGCGCGGTTAGACGGGATTTTACGTCTTCGTCCTGCTCCAGGGCTTGGCGGAAGGATACGTTTTCATCCCAGCACTTAGCCGCGTTGCGCTGGCAGACTTTGTAGCCTTCTTCGCGGGTCATGCCTTTTCGGACGAGAGCCAGGAGGACGTGCTCGGAGAAGACTAGTTGGCCCATCATTTCCAGGTTGCGCTTCATGTTCGCATCGTTGACTTCCAGACGGTCCAGAAGCTTGGTTAGCGACTGGAGCATGAAGTCGACCGCAAGGCAGCTATCCGGGATTATGATTCTCTCGGCGGCGGAGTTGGTAAGGTCGCGCTCGTGCCAGGAGACTATATTCTCCATCGCGGGTATCGCGTTCGATCTTACCACCCTCGCAAGTCCGCAGATTGTTTCGAACCGCCAGGGGTTACGCTTGTGCGGCATAGCTGATGATCCGCGCTGGCCTGGCAGAAACATCTCCTGGACTTCGAGGATTTCGGTCCGCTGGAGGTTGCGCATTTCAGTGGCGAAGTTCTCGCAGCTCGACGCGATGATCGCGAGAGTCGTAAGGAACTGCGCATGGCGGTCGCGCTGGATGATCTGGGTCGAAACAGGCGCGGGCTTAAGGCCGAGGAGATTGCAGACATATTCCTCCTGATCCGGGCCGATGTTGCCGAAGATTCCGACCGCGCCGGATATCTTGCCTACGCTGATCGTCTCGCGCGCGGCTTGCATCCGCTCGAGATCGCGCTGGACTTCGCTGTACCACACAGCCATCTTGAAGCCGAAGGTGATCGGTTCGGCCTGGACTCCGTGGGTACGCCCGATCATCGGGGTCATCTTGTGCGCTTTAGCGAGCTTCGCGATAGCTTCGAGGAGGGCTTCGAGGTCATGGATGATGAGATCAGCCGCTTGGCGCATGCGAAGCGCGGTCGCGGTGTCCTCGATATCGTAGCTGGTGACGCCGTAGTGGACGTACTTGCCCTCGTCGCCGAGGTTTTCGGTCACACACTTAACGAAGGCGATAAGATCGTGGTGAGTCTCCTGCTCGATCTCATTGATGCGCTCGACGCAGAACTTCGCTCCCGCCCTGATCTTCTCAGTCACACCCGCGGGGATGTTGCCGAACTTCTCCTGAGCCTCGCAGACCGCGACTTCGACGTCCAGCCAGCTTTGAAATTTGTTTTGTTCACTCCAGATCGATTTCATCTTCGGGAGCGAGTAACGGTCGATCATCTAGTACCTCTTATCTCATTCCTATTGCGAAAACGCGGAAGGGAATTAATCGCGAGAACACGAAAGGGCGAAAACGCGAAAAATGAAGAAGAATTATTCAGTGTCTTCAGCAAATTCATCCCTTCAGCGATTCTTTATGCGTCCTAACCGCCTCCCGCAGCTCGGGATATTTCACGCTTAATATCTGCACTGCAAGTATTCCGGCGTTTTTGGCTCCGTCTATGGCTACCGTTGCTACCGGGACGCCTGCCGGCATTTGCACTATCGAGAGCAGTGAATCCATGCCGCTCAGGGCCGCCGATTTTGTGGGGACTCCGATGACGGGTAGGGGAGTAAGGCCCGCGATCACTCCGGGCAGGTGCGCGGCCATTCCGGCTCCGGCTATTATGACCTCGAAACCGTTAGCCTCCGCGTTTGTTGCGAAATCGAACACTCCCTGAGGATTACGGTGCGCCGATATGACGAACGTCTCATTTTCGACGCCGAACCCCGTGAGCGTGTCCGAAGCGCCTTTCATAATCTCAGCGTCGGACTTGCTGCCCATTATAATCGCAACCTTGCCAGCCATCGCCCATCCTTTCGTAGGTAACAGGTATTAGGGAACAGGTAATAGGTAATATTAAAGTACCTGCTAGTGCTGAGTAGGCCAGGCATTGCCATCAATCAATACGGACTGTAGTGGCCGTATCGAAGCACGGTCCGCGAATGTACATGCCCTCAACTGCATTCCATTCTGTTCCCTGTTACCTATCCCCTGTTAAAAGCCTCGCTCCTATATCGCGCCTGAAATGCGCATTGTTGAAATCGATCACGTTGACGCCCGCGTAGGCTTTATAGACGCAGTCCTTGTAGGAATCGCCCACCGCGGTTACGCCGAGTACGCGGCCTCCGGAGGTGACTATTTTACCGTCCTTTATCTCCGTTCCCGCGTGGAAAACGATCACGCCGGTCTTTTCGGCTTCGTCGATACCCGTTATGACCTTACCTTTTTCATAATCGCCGGGATATCCGCCCGATGCCATGACCACGCACACCGCCTTTCTATTGTACCAGTTAACAGGGACGGTGTCGAGGCTTCCACGGGCGCAGCCGAGCATTATGTCGACCAAATCAGTCTGCAGGAGCGGGAGCACCACCTGGGTTTCAGGGTCACCGAAGCGAGCATTGAACTCGACCACCTTAGGTCCCTTCGATGTGAGCGCAAGGCCGCAGTAGAGGACACCTTTATAATGAATGCTTTTTACTTTCAGAGCTTTTAAGGTGGGTTTGATGATCGTGTCGATGACTGTTGCCTGGAGATCAGCCGGGAGCACCGGGACCGGAGAATAGCAGCCCATTCCACCGGTATTCAGACCTTTGTCGTCATCGTAAGCGCGCTTGTAGTCCTGCGCGGGAATCATTGGGACGAAGGTCTCGCCGTCTACGAAGAACATGAACGAGGCTTCGGGGCCGTCGAGGTAGTCTTCGATCACGATGCGGTCCCCGGAAGCGCCGAACGCCCGCTGTTTCATTATTATATCTACCGCCTGATACGCTTCGGCCTTTGTCTTGTTGATGAAGACACCCTTACCCGCGGCTTCGCCATCTGCTTTGATTACGATAGGATCATCGGATTTTGCCGCGACTGAATCGATGTATGCGTTAGCCTTATCGGGATCATCGAAGAACTCGCACATCGCGGTCGGAATGCCGTTGTCGATCATTAAACGCTTGGTGAAGACCTTGCTGCCTTCCATTTGAGCGGCTTCTTTATCGGGACCGAAAACGGTGAGGCCTCGTTTTTCGAATTCATCGACTATACCGATAATTAACGGGGATTCGGGACCGATAACGGTGAGGTCGATAGCCTGCTTCTCAGCGAAGTCGGCGGTTGCTTTGATGTCGGTCACGCTGCCGGGAACACGCTCAGATATCTGTCCCATCCCAGCGTTTCCGGGAAGCGTGTAAATCTTGCTGACCTTATCGCTTTGCGCGATCTTCCAGGCAAGCGCATGTTCACGCCCGCCGCTTCCTATGATTAATACTTTCAAAGTGGATCTCCTTTAGAGATGAGAGTGGAGTTTTGAGCTGTTTTTTAGCTGTCTTTTTAACTGTCAGCTTTCAGCTGTCAGTGATCTCACTGGTAGTTATTATCATCACAACTACCAATTCTGTCATTCCCGCGAAGGCGGGAATCCAGTCTGCAGTAGTATCTGTATCTATCCCTTCCAACTACCCCTCATCACCCTCATAAAGATTAACAAACGACGCAAAATCTCTTATGAAACCGATCTTGACGCTGCCGGTGGGGCCGTTGCGGTGCTTTGCGATCAGGATTTCGGTGACTTCGGTGTGCCTTTGATCATCCGCTCCGGAGCCGCTGCCGCGGACCGCTTCGGTATCGTCGACTTCCTTTATTACATAATATTCAGGCCGGTAGAGCATCATAACCAGGTCGGCTTCAGCTTCGATCGAACCGGATTCACGCAGGTCTGAAAGCATCGGGCGCTTGTCCTCTCGCTTTTCAACCGCACGGCTTAGCTGGGAAAGCGCTATTACCGGAACCCTCATCTCCCTCGCAAGGCTCTTAAGCCCGCGCGCGATCTCGGAAATTTCCTGGTTGCGGTTATCCACGCGGCGATGGGACTGCATAAGCTGCAGGTAATCGACCATCACAAGCCCAAGTCCGTGTTCAGCTTTGAGTCTGCGGCATTTCGCGCGCATACCGAGGTAGGAGATATCAGTGGTATCATCTATGAAGATCGGCGCGCCGTAGAGACGCCCGGTAGCCTTCGCAATCACATCCCATTCCTCATCTTGGAAATATCCCGTACGCAAGCGGTGCGCATTAGCCATTGCTTCCATGCAGACCATTCTCTGAACGAGCTGCTCGGCGGACATTTCTATGCTGAATATAGCCACGGTCTGATGCGCCTTCACCGCCGCATGCAGGGCCATATTGAGCGCAAGAGCGGTTTTACCCATCGATGGACGCGCGGCGATGATCACGAAGTCGGATGGCTGGAGGCCGGAGGTCATGTGATCAAGCTTATCGAAACCGGTGGGGACACCGGAGGCTTCGCCCTTATCATGGTAGCGTTTTTCGATCCATTCCCAAGTCTGATCGAGGAGCGGGGTGATCGGGCGGAAGAACTCGCCGATTCGCCGCTGAGCCACTCCGAATATGATCCGTTCGGCCTGGTCGGTGATCGAATCGACGTCTTCGTCCTGGTTCTGGGCAAGCCCTATTATCTGGGTGCCGGCGGAGATGAGCTTGCGCAGGATGGATTTCTGCTCGACTATCCTCGCATAATACTCCACGTTCGCGGCAGTGGGGACGGTGTCGACCAGCGCCATAAGGTATTCAGTCCCGCCGCAGTCTTCGAGCTTGCCGCGCTTGCGAAGCTCCTCCTGGAGCGTAATAAGGTCAGCGGGCTCATCGCGCTCGGCGAGCGAAAGGAGCGCGTCGAATATCTCCTGGTGAGCGGGACGGTAGAAATCTTCCGCCTTAAGGATTTCCATGCCCTTTTCGAGCGCGGATGATTCGAGCATCATCGAACCGAGAGTCGATTGCTCAGCTTCCAGATTGTTGGGCGGGACTCTTTCGCCTGATGGGACTTGCAGGTTCATTGATGCTCCGAAGGAAGTCTAAAGTCGAAAGTTGGTGTTTCGGGAACAAGTTCCCGAAACTTTGGCCCGGTACCGGGAATAAATTCCTGATACACCGGTTACGGCTAGTTGTATAGTCAATACTAAAGGATCGTTAATTCGGCTTCGGCGCGAAAAGCTGGCGCCGAAGCATATAATACCAGGTATCTAGCTTAAAGGTACTACTTCAACGGTGATCGTTACGGATATGTCGTGGTGCAGCTTGATGCTGGCCTGATGCGTGCCGATGCTCTTGATCGGTTCGGCGGTATGGACCGTCCGCTTATCGACCTTGATACTGCACTGCTTCAAAAGGGCGTCCGCGATATCCTGGGTCGTGACCGAACCGTAGAGCTTGGTTCCGGCGCCTGTCTTGGCTGAAATGGTCACCTTGGTGTCCTTCAAGCGCTCCGCGATCTCTTTCGCCTCCTGGATCTGATGCTCGATCTTGAGCTCAACGATCTTTTTCTTCGTTTCCAGGTTCTTGATCGCCCCCGTATCAGCCGGGACCGCGAGTTTACGCGGGAAGAGGAAGTTGCGCGCGTAACCTTCAGCTACATTCACAACCTGCCCGTTCTTACCGAGGTCCTTAACGTCTTTGCTAAGGATAACTCTCATAAAATATTCTCCCTGTCATTTATTGTATTGGACGCCAAGTAAAAGCGCCTGGTTGTTGAACAGATCGGCGCCGCCGTAGAGCCCCAGGCTCCTCGTGAGGCCAAGAATACCACGCACCTCGAGTTCAGGCTCGTTTGGCCGGAAAAGATCACCGGAGAACAGCAGCCTGTTCGAGAATCGATGATCGAAGCCGACGCCGATACGCGAGGCGTAGAGCCCGTATCGAACATCGCTGCGGGGCGAGAGCATTTTACCCTGCTGAAGGTTCAGCCTGGTGTTTTCTCCAATGTCGTAAGCCCCGATGCGATAGAACAGATCATCACCACCGCCAAATGTGTAGTTCGCATTGAAGCGGTATTCCCCATTGCTCGCTATCCAGAGCGCATCAGCGGATATTCCAGGATTGGGTATCGCGGCTTTTTGAGCAGGAATCTCTTTCTTGCCTTCGCCAAATCTCTTGTTCAAGCTGGTGACAAGCTCTTTCGCCTGCGCGGTGGCTTCGGCCGTATTGGCAAGCGTACACTGGAGATCTGCTTTAAGCTGCTTATCGGTAGTGATATCTCTAAGCCCACCCGCAGCCTCGTTGAGGGTAGTCATGGTCTTATCGGCTTCCTGCATGGTCTTGTTGGTTTCCTCGGCGGCTGCGTTGAGGTTGGTTAGTATCTGATCGACCTTGCCCGTGCTTCCTCCGAACGATTGTATGAGCTTGCGCGTATCGGTGATCGCATCGTTAAGGTTCGCCATAGTCTCACGGACCTGGGCGAGGATGGCATGAGCGTTGGGTCTGGCTTCGGCGTTGATTATATCCCTGAGATCGCGGCTGGCAAGAGCCGCATTGTTCGTAGCTTCTTCCATATTCGCAAATGTCTTGCGTATGGTCGGAGAGGAGCCGCTTACGAGACCCTGAGCCGACTTTATAAGGTCATTCGCCGACGAGGTAGTCATCTGAAGATTATATATGGTAGCCTTCATCGAATCTATGGTTTTCTTATCGCCAAGCACGGAGTTCAAGCCTTTAACCGAACCCTGAAGCTGGGTTACAAGAGTGCCGACGTTCTCGACGAGCTTATCGTAATTCATAGGTTCCTGGCTTGCAAGCCTTTGGTGCGGTCTTATGCACTGGTGAGAGGTACCGGGGAGGATGTCGACATAATTATCACCGATGAAACCGCCGGTGGTGATTCGGGCAACTGAATTGCTCGGAACACATGTGCCGTTGAATATGATCATATCGACACGCGCTTGGCTGTTCTTTGTAAGACCGATATCGGAGACATAACCGACCTTTACACCTGCCATCCGCACATCGGCGCCCTTGTCGAGCTTATGAGCGTCGCTGAATATGGCATAGACAGGATATGTGGCGGAACTAAGGCCAAAGCCGCGCAGGAACCAATACGCTGCGATAAATACGATGATCGCGGCGAATATAAGTAATCCGACTTTTGCTTCATTTCTTAAAAGCACGTTACTTCCAGCCGTTCCTTTACTAGCGGGTGATCTGGATCGGACCCTCGGTAGAGCCGGTCATGAACTGCCGAACGATAGGGTTTGCGGAGTTTTCCATCTCTTCCACCGTTCCTACCTCGACTATCTTTCCTCTATGGATCATCGCGATCCTGTTGGCTACCCGCGTAATAGTGGGAATATCATGCGATACCACCACCGTTGTTACACCAAGTTCGTCTCTCATCTTGACAATGAGCTCAGCTATTGTTGCGGAAGTTATCGGGTCGAGCCCGGCGGTCGGTTCATCGTAGAGCAGGATATCCGGCTCCATCGCAAGCGCCCTGGCAAGCCCGACTCGCTTCTGCATGCCTCCAGACAGCTCCGAGGGCATCAGCTTCTCCGTCCTCGGAAGACCGACCATAGAGAGCTTTTCCGCAACGATCTCAGAGACTCGCTGTTCGGAAAGCCGCTCGTGTCTTCTGCGCCCGAAAGCGACATTATCGTAGACATTCAATGAATCGAACAGAGCCGCGTATTGGAACACCATCCCGATCCTGCGCCTGATCTTGTCCAGGTCGCGCTCGGGCATCCTTGCTATATCGGTTCCGTCTATCAACATCTGCCCGCCTGTCGGCTTCTGCAGCCCGGCCATGCATTTAAGCAGCGTGCTCTTGCCGGCGCCCGACATTCCCATCACCGCGACGGTTTCGCCCTTATCTACGGTCAGGTCCAGCCTTCGCAAAATCGAATGCCCGCTTATTCTGTAAGACAACTGCACAGCGCTGATCACTAATAAGCCGTCCTGCCGCCGAACATGACATAAGCCAGGAAGAAGTTCAGTATATATATGATTACTATAGAAATAACCACTGAGTTCGTGGTCGATCTTCCTACGCCTGTCGCGCCGCCTCTTGCCAGCAGTCCCTGCTGAGCGCCGACTATCACGATTACCGCGGCGAAGAATATAGTCTTTATAAGGCCCATATATACGTCGTAAGGAAGCACCCACGACTTTAACGTGCCGACGAAACCTCCCCCCGCGACCCCATTGATCACTGCTATGGCATAACCACCGGCTATTCCTACGACATCCGCGAATATCGTTACCGCCGGCAGCATTATAATCGCTGCAAGGAGCCTCGGAACAATCAGGTAACGCACCGGACTCACAGCCAGGGCTCGCAGCGCGTCTATCTGCTCGGTCACTTTCATACTGCCGATTTCAGCGGCAATCGCACTCCCGGACCTGGCCGCCACGACCACCGCGGTAAGGACCGGTCCGATCTCTCTGACGATAGAAACGCCGGTTACAGCTCCCGTATAGCTGCCGATGCCCCAGCGTACGACGAGCTGAGACATATATAGCGACAAAACTGCGCCGGAGAACGCTACGGTTATCAGAACTATCGGGAGCGATGCTACTCCGATAAACGCCATCTGATTGATAGTGTCCCGTAAGTCGATTCTGCCCCTGAAAATGTATGCAAGTGTCCTGCCAAGGAGGATGAAACTTTCACCAATAAAATCAAAAAATTTGGTGAACGTCTGGTAGGTGAGTTCACCCGGCACAGAGACTACGGCTGCAAGCTCATCACCTACGTCGTGAAGAATCTCGCTCACCACATCTCCCGGCTTTTCTCTATGTCTATTTGTTGGGTCTTGTCTCATATTCTCATCAGGCCTGGGAAGTGGGGCTGTGTTCGCACCATAATGACTGTGCGGACACCTGTAAGTATACTTGACGAGGTAAACGGGTGTCAACGATATCGGTGAAGCAGTGTTAGTCGATCTAAACTCGCCCAAGCGGCCGTTTGAGATGATTTTAACTCAAAAAGTGTTGACAACTGGGCGCTGATGTTGGTATAATTCCAACGTCAAATGCGCTCCCCTGTAGCTCAATCGGCAGAGCACTTGGCTGTTAACCAGGGGGTTCTTGGTTCGAGTCCAAGCGGGGGAGCCAAACTCTTAAATCAAAACTATCTCTCAACCATTCGACCCTGTCGGAGCTTCCGGCGGGGTTTTGTTGTTTTCCGAGCACAACTTGCGTTTCCTCAGCAATTCTGGATGCTGTATCTTATTGACCTGCTCAGCCTGAAGTTGCCACATTTTGCCCACCGATTCTCTGTTGGGTAGGTTATTCTCTGAATTCTCGTTGACTCAGCCAAAATAGGTCAACAAGATTTTACGCTCAGAAATGTGACATCATAGTGAACGGTTCGATTCCCAAGCGGAGTGCAAATGGGAATCGAACAGAATAAAGTCAGCTTGGCAACTGGGGAGATGCGTTCGCTAGACCGGTATCTCGGCGGTCTCTGGAACTCTGGCGTTGTGGGATTATGGACGATGCTTCTTTGGGGAAATCAGACAGCGTTGCTCCTCCCACGAAAGCGGCAAGGGCTTCACCGTCAGGTCCTTGAAAGTCAGACCATCGGGTTCACGTCCTTCCATTATGTCATCGATTATGTCCGGGGCAAGGAGTGCAAGCCCCATCATTCTGGTCACGAAAGACTTATCCACGCCTACCTTGTTCGCGAGTTCCTCTATTGTGCCGTATTTGCCGGAAAGAAACAGATCGTTCCAATGACAGCCTCGTGCGACCGCTGCGGCAAGAGGGATGTTACAGTCGTTATCGGCTGGTGTAACATCCTCCAGTCCGTCCGGCACTATTATCAACTTCCTGCCGCCGCGCCGCTTCATTTTCATCGGGATTCTGACACTGATGGATTCGCTATTCTTCTCAAGTGTTATACCAGACATTCCTCTTCCTCCGGCTTTCTCAGCTCTGATATTATCGAGTGAATCCCGCCTGTGCGGATACGCACGTCGAGGTCGTTTTCGTAAACACTTACCTGTTCGACCAACGTCCGGACTATGCGAGACCTCTCAGCGGGAAAGAGTTCCTCCCATACTCCGTCGAGCTGCCGCAGAGCCTCGGCTACTTCAAGTTCCGTTACGGTCACATCGGCGGACATCTGCCCATCGGCCTGCTCCTCGAGTATCAGCTCCTGAGTTGCAATGCACGTCTGGGCTATCATCTCCGGCGACCTGAATATTGCCCTGAGCTGGCCTATGACGGCGTCCTCTATTTCCCCTGCGGCGACTGTCTTTACTGGACATGTGTCGTAACCGGCTTTCGAGGCTTTTACGCAGAGGTAATAGCGGTAGGTCTTGCCCTTGCGTCTGGTGTATGTGGGATACATCGAATGGTTGCAGTAACCACAGCGGATAATGCCCTTCAGTAGCGCGGGGACTTTTTCGGAAATCCTGCTTCCAACATGTCCATCGTGCTGGATAAGGGCATGTGCCCTGTCCCAAAGAGCCTGTGTTATTATTGCCTCATGCTCACCGGGATATATCTTCTCCTTGTGCTTTATTTGACCGATGTAGATGGGGTTTGCGATTATCCTGTAGATGGCCGGGCCATCCCAGGTTTTGCCGGGTCTGAACTTGCCTTCTCTTGTCGTCCACGATTTGGTAGTGATGCCTTTCGCATTGAGTTCCTTTGCGATGGTCTGTCCGGAGCCTACTTCCGAGAAACGCATGAAGATGTTCCGCACTATCCTGGCTTCGGCCTGATTTACCACCAGCTTGTGCGTCTCTGGATTCACATCGTAACCCAGCACCGGTGTGCCACCTGTAAACTTGCCCTTGCGTTTGGCTCCAGCTATCTTGTCACGGACTCGTTCGGCTATTATGGCGCGCTCGAATTCGGCGAACGACAGCAAAATGTTCAGTACCAGCTTTCCCATGGCCGTGCTGGTGTTGAAGCTCTGCGTAATTGAAACGAAGGAGACGTCGTGCTGATCGAAAACCTCGACGAGTTTGGTGAAGTCAAGAAGTGAGCGGGAGAGCCGGTCGACCTTGTACACAAGCACAAGGTCGACCATTCCTGCTTCGATGTCGTTCATCAAGCGCCGCAGTGCCGGACGCTCCATGTTCGCTCCGGTGAATCCACCATCGTCGTACAAGGTAGGAATAACGACCCAACCTTCATGCCGCTGGCTTATGGCGTATGCCTCGCATGCCTCGCGCTGGGCGTCGAGACTGTTGAACTCTTGTTCCAAACCCTCGTCAGTGCTCTTGCGTGTGTAGATCGCGCAGCGGATGCAAGGTGCGCTCATTGATGCCTTTCTCATGCTGTGGCTCCTTTCTTAGCCGTATCGTTTCTAAAGCCAAAAAAGGCTCGGCCATTCCAATGGGTGCCTGTTATGGCCTTGGTTACCGCTGTCAGCGACCGGTATTTCTTTCCTTCATACTCGAAGCCGCCGGAGACTACTATCACCTCATAGCGCCTGCCATTCCAGTTGCGAACAAGCCGAGTCCCCGATACCGGCATATCCTGCCTGCGCATCTTCTCTCGTTGAGTCTGTCTTGTAGTGCGGTCGCAGCCGTTTTCGTCGAAGCCATGGGTATCGAGCACCTTTCGCATCTTTGCCTGTGTCGCTTCCGACAGACCGCCGTAGGCAAGCTCCTGTATTCGGTGTGCCAACCGTTTTATGATGAACGTCCTGTTGTAGGCGGGCGGTGTGCCGCCGTAGAGCATCGCCCATCGCTCCTTGAGTTCCTCGTAGGACAGGTTTTGCAGATTCGCGATCTGCCGTAAAACAGAGTCTTTCATTCTCACTCCTCAGTCTGAGTGCAAGAGGCACAAACCATGCGGCCTTACTTTTTCTTTGCGGTAGCAGCTTGGCGCATCTGGGCAAGGGTCTTACCCCCGGTCCACTGAACGTGCGGCCGGTCGACTATGCTCTTAAAGTCGCCACCCCACTCAAGGCCGCACTCACGCGCTATCTTGCCGAACATCGCCCACGGGCCGTCCCATGTGACCTTGCCATTGATGATAAACACGTAATCCGCAGCAAGTCCCCAGTTGTGCCAACTGTAACCACCGCGGGCGTTGGTCACCTTCTTGCCCGGCTTGGTGCGGCCCTGCGCATAGAGCCGATCCTGTTCCTCGACGGACCTGTAGCCACAGGTGAGCATCACCTTGATACCGTTCTGGGCCAGCTTCTTCTCGAAAAGCAGAAGCTTACTCGCAAACTCAGGGTTCAGACCTTCGCGAGAGGCGCTCATAGCTTCTCTCCTCTCGCACTCGGGTTAGTTGAATGAACGCTCGAATTCGCCGAAGAGTCAAGTCTCTTTTCAGAGAACGAGCGGATGCCCCTGGCCTGCCTGCGTTTTGCGCGCAGGATTCCGGCGGCCAATATTCCGGCTGCCTCAGATATCCGTTCGGGCATGGTAATCTGCTGGGAATAAGCCCGGCTTTGCATATTTCCACCTCGCGGTAAGTCTGGGGGAGAACCATCAGAAAGCTCCCCTACTTAGTTATTTACTATCGCAATCCACGAAGTGTCGGGCAGCGAGCGCACCTCTAGCTGAGATGCAGAAAATATCAACGGGAAGTGTCTTGCATATATTTCAAATTTCACACGGATGCATGGAATAATTAGCAGTGTCCTGCCTGCCCGCTGGCCGCTACGGGGTGGCGGAAACCTGTAGTGTAAAAATCAGCTAACCAAGGAAGGGCAGCAAATGGCAATTCAGAACGTAACGCGTTTCTCCCACTCAAATGACCTCAAAAGTATCTCCCCACAATGCCTGGCCCAACTTCTTTCACCACATACCGACTTCCTGAAATCCAGGGGATTAAGGGTGCCCGAATCCGGTACGGACGCAGGTAATCTGGACTACACACATTTGTCAAATATTCTGATGGCTGCGGACCTGAGTGTGCCCGGCGAACTGGTCAATGCCCTGCACTATATTCACGAGACAGCAGCGCCGGAAGTAATGGAATATCTGCTGAAAGAATCGGAGAGAGTGGGCATTTATATTGACAGCTCCGAGCTTACTCCGGCTGATCTGGCCGTTCGGCTCTGGCTCGCAGGCGGGCATGTTCTGGAACACAGGTACGGGGAACGCTTCCTGATAAAGCCCTGCGCCTCTATCTACTACCAGGAAAAGAGATCATATATCTCCACATTTAGGGAGCCGTGCCCAAGCCTGGTAAGGGCGTTTGAAGGCGATCTTGACGAGCAGTTCGATAGGACGAAACGCGGCCGGGGCTGCCGTGTGTATGTCTACACACGCACGGACGGCATCTGGTTCCTGGTCTGGCACGGCGGGACGTATAGACGGGAGGGATGCATCGTCCATGGTGAATCATCGTGCGTATGCTATCGGCCGGAGTTATATGACATGCTCGTCTACCAGCCGACGGCTCGCGAACTACGGATAAACGCCGGCACGCATGAAGACAGGCAGATATATCGCAAGCTCTTCGGTCGGCACTTTTTCGGCGACGATAACCATTTTCCCGGCACGGCCATCTATACCCTGGAACCGCTACGGACGGATGGGAAGCGGGCGTTGGTGTGCTCGGATGTGGTCGGCATGGAGCTTGTGACGTTGCGCAGGATCGAGTTCGTTGTGGGCGGTATGTTCAGACTAACGGAGACGTGGGAAGCAGATGATCTGCTTGCCGCTATGAACGGAGCTGTCAATATACCGCACAACTCCAGGCTGGTCGAAGGAGGCTTCAGCATCAAATTCTCCGACTCGAAAATTCCCAGAGACGTCGCCCTTCGCCCCTCGAACATGATCTACTACCAGCGTGACAGCGACCGCGTCATGGTCGAGCCGTGGCTGCGGCTGCGCGGATTTGCGCGGAACGGCCACCTGCTGCTTGTGTTTCTGCTTGGCTTTGTATACTGCTGGCTGCAAGATATCGATGCAGTCCTGTCCTGCCTGCCCGATGGAATCACATAAAGGTCGGCAGTAATGAGAACGGAGGAAAGCAATGAGACAGGAGAGCTTCTGGTGGGCCTGTGAAATGCTTGCCGGCCCTGCGGCAGTGGAGCTTGATTGGAAGCAGCTCGCTGGTGAGGAGTACGAGGCGGCGAAGGCCTTCTTGAGATCGATGCAGGAACTCGCCACACGCTATCCCTGCCTGCCGGTCGTACACGTGCGGGTGCGACCATCGGGTCGTGATCCACAGCGAGGACGATATAGTCGCGGTCTGCACATGCAACCCGCGAGCATGCGACACATTCCAACTCACGAAATCCGACATCATCATCTACGAACTCAACCGACCGATGCTTCATAGGGCGATTATCGAAGCTCTGTCGCTGGAGCCAGCGCAAATCGAGATTCCCAGTGTACGCCGGACTACTCAGATAGGCTATTACTCGCCTCGGTCGGGTGTGAAGTGCCCCGTGTTTCTGACAATCCAGACAGAGCCTGAAAATTACCGCAGCGTTATTTCCGTGCTGGCGGCAAGGAATTCGGAACCCTTTATCATCATTGCGCCTACCATCAACCTTGTCCCGCCGGATGTTCTGGAGATACTGGGTTTGAAGAAATCCGCGCTGTTCACCCTTTCGGATATGCTGACAGTGGACAGCAGCGGAAATATGGCGGTAAGCCCTTCGTGCAACGTTATGCTTGCCCGTTTCCGCAGCCGAGCTTTGGGCGCGGGTCTTCTATCGCTGAATGATGTGTTCTTCTACTCGCCGGACTTCCATTGTGTGCTGATGAATGATCGTGAGTTCACTCTTACCTCTACGCAGTCTCAGGTCATCCAAATCCTGTGCGAAGCCTATCGGAACGGCACTCCCGATGTCGGCAAAGACTACATAATGGAGGAGATAGGCTCCTTGTGTGATCGACGGCTCAGGGACGTCTTTTGCAGAGACCAAGAAGCGTTCAAATGTCTGATCCGACCGGGCAAAAAGCGCGGTACCTGTGAATCAGCATGCAATAATGACCCACATGATGCGTTAAT
>Ga0207433_10003830_pt1 | contig 28405 bp, 29 predicted proteins | sample YelNatPaOPGAMG01_FD_187559 | JGI IMG/M metagenome (GOLD analysis project Ga0207433, IMG submission 187559) | Hot spring thermophilic microbial communities from Obsidian Pool, Yellowstone National Park, USA - OP-RAMG-01 (SPAdes) (version 3) | ecosystem: Environmental > Aquatic > Thermal springs... | reverse complement strand
GTAAAGGTTGTAATCGCATTTACTGGCAGGGAACACATTGGGGTAATGTCGCTAAGACTTTGGGAGAAATAACGAACTAAACTGAAATGGAATTTATTGCCGATTTTCATATTCATTCTAAATACTCACGCGCTACCAGTCGCGATATGGATTTAGAGCATATCGCGGAATGGGCAAAATTAAAAGGGATAACTTTAATGGGAACCGGTGATTTTACTCATCATTTATGGCTTGAAGAGTTAAAAAATAATTTAGAAGATTTAGGAAATGGCTTATTTAAATACCGCGATATTTATTTTATTTTAACTACAGAAATCTCCAGTATCTATTCTAAAAAAGGGAAAACTTACCGAATACATAATATAGTTTTTGCCCCTTCTTTTAAGACCGTAGATAAAATAAATGAAGTTTTATCAAGATATGGAAATCTATCTTCTGATGGAAGGCCTATTATAGGACTGGATGTAGCAGAAATGGCGCGTATAATCTTTGATATCGATGAGAATTGTATGGTTGTGGCTAGTCATATTTGGACTCCTTGGTTTTCTTTATTCGGCTCAATGTCCGGATTTGATAAAATAGAGGATTGTTTTGAAAAGCAGACCCCGAAGATATTTGCGGGAGAAACAGGTTTATCTAGTGATCCGGCGATGAATTGGAGATTGTCTTGCTTAGATAGGATTACTTTAATCAGCAATTCTGATAGTCATTCTCCCCAAAAGATAGGCAGAGAAGCAAATGTTTTTGATTGTGAATTAGACTATAAGACGATAAGGGAAGTTTTAAAAACCAAGGATAAAAAAAGATTCTTATATACGATAGAGTTTTTCCCTCAGGAAGGAAAATACCATTTTGATGGACATAGACTTTGCGGGATATGTTGGTCGCCTAAAGAAACTAAGGAAAACAAAGGAATTTGCCCAAAATGTAAAAGGCCAGTAACTGTTGGAGTGATGAACCGTGTAGAGCAGTTAGCGGATAGACCCGAAGGTTTTGTTCCTGAAAATGCCATCCCCTATAAAAATTTAATCCCTTTAGATGAGATAATTGCAGAAGCAAAAGGGATCGCTAAAGGTAGTCTTTCTATTGAAAGGGATTATCGCAGTATTGTTAGTAAATTTGGTAATGAATTTGATGTTTTAATGAAGGTGTCGGAGGAAGAATTAAGAAGGAATTTATCTTTTAAGATTGCTGAAGGAATTATGCGGATGCGTCAAGGTAAGATAAATATAAGGCCTGGCTTTGATGGTGAATATGGTAAGATTTCTATTTTTGAGGAAGAAAAGAAAACAAAATCCGATGAACAATTGAGTTTATTTTAGAGATGAGAAGTATTATAATTTATTATTCTTATACGGGCAATACAAAAAGAGTAGCGGAGATTTTAGCGGATTATCTAAAAGGAAAAAATAACGAAGTAGAAATCGTGCGTTTAGAAGCGCAGGAGTCTTCCCATTTTTTTAAACAAGCCATACGTGGACTTACTCATAAAAAAACCAAGATAAATCCGGTAAATTTTGATTTAAAAGATTACGATTTAATCTGTTTTGGCACTCCTGTTTGGGCATTTGGACCAGCACCTGCGATGAATACATATCTAGATAAATGTTTTAATTTAGAAAAAAAAGAAGTAATTTTATTCTGTACTTATGGAAGTGGTGTAGGTAAAGAGAGATGCTTAGATTATATGCAAAAGATTTTAGAGAAAAAACAAGTTAAAAAAATAAGCAGATTTTCTATCCAACAATTTAACCTAAATAAAGAATTAATCCTTTCTAAAATTAAAGGGATATTGTAAAATAATCGTTTAGGAAGATGAGATTCATATATTCCAATATTGAGTATAAAAAACATCCGGAAGAAGACTCTATAATAGTTACAGGAGAGATAACCAATGACGCAGGGAAACATTATAATACTGTGGTTTTTCGAATGATTCTATTTATTCGAGCCATTCCGGTGGCAAATGTAAATTTTGTGGTACGAAATTTTTATGCTAATCAGACAAAACCTTTTGAGGTAAGAGTCCCTGAGTTAAGTTATAAGTTGATTTCCCGTATCAGTCGTTGTGAAATCTATCCGGAAAGTGCTTATTAAAAGCGCCTGTAGCGCAATGGATAGCGCAATGGCCTCCGGAGCCATGTGTGGCCGTTCGAATCGGCCCAGGCGCATTTTATTAGTAGGCAGTAGTTAGTAGGTAGGATTTAGAGAGTTAGGTATTTAGGTATTAAGGTTTTAAGGTGTTAAGGTGTTTAGGAAATAAGAAAAGAAAAACTATACGCTAAACGCTATACACTATCCGCTATTAATAAGTAGTGAGTAGTGAGTAGTGAGTAGTGAGTAGTGAGGGGTTAGGAGTTAGGTAAGTATGTAGTATATAGTATTTAGTATGTAGGGAAGATTTTAAATGACAAAGTAAAAAATTCAAAGCACAAAATAAATCTAAGTATTAAATATAGTAAGTGAAATTAACGAACTAAACGAAATTAACCAATATTATAAGAAACGGTCTTCGATTACTTAAAGAGGTAGTCTCTGTATGGATAGAGAAACGGTCTTTAGAAAGAAAATAGTGGGGGTAATTGGAGGGCATAATTGTAATAAGGAAGTGGAGCAATTAGCCCAAAATTTGGGCAAAAAATTGGCAAAAGTGGTAGATTTTTTAGTTTGTGGCGGTTTAGGTGGAGTAATGAAGGCGGTTTGTAAAGGATTCAAGGAAGGGGGAGGTATAACTATAGGAATTATACCCAGTTATGATAAAGATACCGCTAATCCTTATGTGGATATTGTTATTCCTACAGGTTTAGGTTTAGCTAGGAATGTTTTAGTAGTAAAAACTTCTGATGTAGTAATTGCTTTACCCGGTGAATATGGGACTCTATCAGAGATAGCTTATTGTTTACAGTTAGGAGTTCCCATAATCAGTTTAAAATCTTGGAATATAAAAGGAGTAATTAAAGCTAAGACCATTGAGGAAGCAATAGATAAAGTAAAAGAGATTCTAAAATTATGAAAAAAGCCTATCTGGCTTTAGAAAATGGTTTGGTTTTTGAAGGTAAAGCTTTTGGTGCAGAAGGAGAAGTTTATGGCGAAGTAGTATTTAATACCTCCATTACCGGTTATCAAGAAATCCTTACTGATCCTTCTTATAAAGGTCAAATTGTCACGATGACTTATCCTTTAATTGGTAATTACGGGATAAATGATGAGGATATTGAATCTTTAAAACCACAAGTAGAAGGATTTGTGGTAAAGGAACTAAGCCAAATTTATTCTAATTGGAGAGCAGGCCTTTCTTTAGAAGAATATTTGATGAAACATAATATTGTGGGAATTCAAGGTATAGATACAAGGGCTTTAACCCGCGCCATCCGTTTACAAGGAGCAATGAAAGGAGTGCTTTCTACAAAGGATTCTGACCCACGAAGTCTAATAAAAAAAGCAAAAGAATCCCCTGGACTTATAGGTAGGGATTTAGTAAAAGAAGTCACTTCCCAAAAACCTTATTTTTGGAAAGATAAAAATAATCTCAAAAAAGAAAAATTCTCTGTGGTGGTTTTGGATTGCGGAGTAAAGTTTAGTATTTTAAGAAACTTAAGCAAAGTAGGTTTTAAGATAGAGGTAATTCCTGCTTTTACTAAAGCAGAGGATATTTTAAGAAGAAAACCCGATGGAGTTTTGCTTTCTAATGGTCCGGGAGATCCTTCTGCGGTAAGTTATGTGATTGAGACGGTGCGGGATCTTTTAGGGAAAGTTCCGATTTTTGGTATATGTTTGGGACAGCAGATGTTGGGTTTGGCTTTAGGCGGTAAGACCTATAAATTAAAATTTGGCCATCATGGAGGAAATCATCCGGTAAAAGACATCAAGACAGCAAAAGTGGCTATTACTGCCCAAAATCATGGTTTCTGTGTGGATAAGAATTCTATTCTTGATAAAGACTTAAAAATTACCCACATAAATTTATACGATTCTACCTTAGAAGGGTTAGAGCATAAAAAACTTAAGTTTTTTTCAGTGCAATACCATCCAGAAGCAGGTCCTGGTCCAAATGATGCCCTTTATCTATTTAAAAAATTTTTTGATTTAGTTAGTAATTATGCCCAAAAGAAAGGATATTAAAAAAATTTTAATTATCGGTTCAGGTCCCATTATTATTGGCCAAGCTTGCGAGTTTGATTATTCAGGAACCCAAGCCTGTAAAGCTTTAAAAGAAGAGGGTTTTAAGGTGATTTTAGTAAATTCTAATCCTGCCACGATTATGACTGATCCTGAGATGGCTGACCGTATCTATATTGAACCGATAACCGTAGAGATATTAGAAAAGATTATTAGAAAAGAAAGACCCGATGCGCTTTTGCCTACCTTAGGAGGACAGACCGGTTTAAATGTAGGGATCCAATTAGCAGAAAAAGGTATCTTAGATAAATATTCTGTAGAGATGATCGGTGCAAATAGGTCGGCAATTCGTAAGGCAGAGGATAGAAAGTTATTTCGCCAGACAATGAGAAAAATAAACCTTGATCTTCCCCGAAGTAGGCTCGCTTACAATATGAAAGAGGCATTAAAAGCAGTAGAGGAAATTGGTTTTCCCGTAGTAGTCAGACCCTCTTTTACCTTAGGGGGAACCGGTGGAGGTTTTGCGCGTAACTTAGAAGAATTTAAAGAAGTTGCCTGGCGGGGGCTAAATATGAGTATGATTTCGGAGATTTTAATTGAGGAATCGGTAGTGGGCTGGAAGGAATATGAGTTAGAGGTGATGCGCGATAAAAAGGATAATGTGGTAATTATCTGCTCAATTGAAAATTTTGATCCCATGGGGATACATACTGGAGATTCGATTACGGTTGCCCCAGCCCAGACCTTAACCGATAAAGAATATCAAAGGATGCGCGATGCGGCGATTGCCTGTATAAGGGCGATTGGCGTGGAGACTGGTGGCTCAAATATCCAGTTTGCCATAAATCCTAAAGATGGTCGGATGGTAATTATTGAGATGAATCCGCGCGTTTCACGTTCTTCTGCTTTGGCTTCAAAAGCAACGGGTTTTCCCATTGCTAAAATTGCTGCCAAATTAGCCATTGGTTATACCTTAGATGAAATCCCTAATGATATTACCAAAGAAACTCCTGCCTCTTTTGAGCCAGTAATTGATTACTGTGTAGTAAAAATACCGCGTTTTGCCTTTGAGAAATTTCCTTCTGCAGATTCTACCTTAACTATCCAGATGAAATCCGTAGGGGAGGTAATGGCGATTGGTAGGAATTTTAAAGAAGCATTACAGAAGGCAATTAGGGGATTGGAGATAAAACGGGATGGTTTGGGAGGAATAAATTATAAAGATAAAGAAGAACTGGAAGAGAAATTAAGAAAGCCCAATGCCGAAAGGCTATTTTATCTCTATGAGGCAATAAAATTAGGGTATTCTTTAGATAAATTATACGAACTTACTTTTATTGATAAATGGTTTTTGAATAATTTAAAAGAGATTGTGGATTTTGAATCCAAAATAAGTTTAGATAATCTTTTAGAGGCAAAACAATTTGGTTTTAGTGACCGTCAAATTGCTTCTAAATTGAATACTACTGAGGATAATATAAGAACTTTGCGTAAAGAAAAAGGGATTTTACCGGTATATAAATTAGTAGATACCTGTGCAGCTGAATTTGAAGCCTATACCCCTTATTTTTACTCTACTTATGAGACCCCTTTCTTAAAAGAAAATATAAAATTTTGTGACGATGAGATACGCTTTAGTAAAAAGAAAAAGATTATTATCTTAGGCGCAGGTCCTAACCGGATTGGCCAAGGTATAGAGTTTGATTATTGTTGTGTACAGGCGGTATTTGGATTAAGAGAATTAGGTTATGAGACAATTATGGTAAATTCTAATCCGGAAACAGTCTCTACTGATTATGATACCTCGGATAAGTTATATTTCGAACCATTGACTAAAGAGGATGTTTTAAATATTATTGAGAAAGAGAATCCTCTCGGAGTGATTGTACAATTAGGAGGGCAAACTCCTCTTAATTTAGCGGTTCCTTTAAGAGAAAAAGGAGTAAATATCTTGGGAACCTCTTCGGATAGTATTGATAGGGCAGAGGATAGAAAACGATTTGCTGAGTTGGTAGAAAAATTAAATCTATTGCAACCTCCCAATGGAACCGCAGTAAATATAGAAGAGGCAAAAGAAGTAGCAAAAAAATTGGGTTATCCGGTTTTGGTCAGGCCTTCTTATGTTTTGGGAGGAAGAGCGATGGAGATTGTTTATGATGATTCAATGTTAGAATTTTATATGCAAAATGCTCTTTGGGCATCACCAGAGCATCCGGTTTTAATTGATAAATTTATTGAGGATGCGATTGAAGTAGATGTGGATATGATTGGTGATGGCAAGACCTTTGTGATCGGAGGAATTTTAGAGCATATCGAAGAAGCAGGGGTACATTCCGGTGATGCAGCGATGGTTTTACCAGCCCATACACTTTCTAAAAAAATAATAGAAAAAATTAGAGAATATACTTACGCTTTAGCAAAAGAGTTAAATATAATAGGATTGATGAATGTGCAGTATGCGGTAAAAAATGGTGAAGTTTATATTTTAGAGGTAAACCCGCGCGCTTCAAGGACCGTTCCTTTTGTTTCCAAGGCAATTGGAGTTCCTTTGGCAAAGTTAGCCGCAAAAGTAATGGTAGGAAAGACCTTAAAGGAATTAGGCTTTACTAAAGAGATAATTCCTTCTTATGTCTGCGTAAAAGAATCGGTTCTTCCTTTTATAAAATTTCCGGGAATCGATATCACTTTAGGTCCAGAGATGAAATCTACCGGTGAAGTGATGGGGATAGATAAAAATTTTGGAAGAGCCTTTTGTAAAAGTCAAATCGCCGCTTATCAGAGTCTACCCAAAAAAGGAACGGTTTTTATCAGTGTAAAGGATAAAGATAAAAGACCGTTGATTGTGGAGGTGGCAAAAAAATTAAAGAAGATGGGTTTTAAAATTATCTCTACAGAAGGTACTGCCCATTATTTAAGGAAACATAATGTAGAAGCAAAAATTATTCCCCGTTTAAGTCAAGGACGACCAAATCTTTTAGATTTTATGGAAGAACAGAAAGTCCATTTAATTATCAATACAGTTTCCGGTAAAATCCCCCGTCAGGATGAGGTAAAGATCCGTTCTACTGCTATTGCTTATGGGATTCCCACAGTTACTACTTTACCCGGAGCATTAGCTTCGGTTGAAGCAATCTCTGCTTTAAGAAAGTCAGAATTAAAAGTAAAAGCAATTCAGGATTACCATCGGATGATTAAAAGATGTATAAGATAACTTTATCTACACATAAGCGGATAGAATTAATCGATATTACAGAAAAGATCCAGAAAATAGTTACTGAATCTAAGATAAAAGAGGGAGTTTGTTTTTTATTCTGTCCGCATACTACCGCGGGTCTTACCATAAATGAGAATTATGACCCTTCAGTAAGATACGATATCGAAAAAACTTTAAGTTCTCTTATCCCTGAAAATAAAAATTATTCTCATAGTGAAGGGAATGCGGATAGTCATATAAAATCAAGTATATTTGGTTCTTCTTTAGTTGTTTTTATTGAGGAAAACAGGCTCTGTTTTGGAACTTGGCAGGGGATTTTTTTCTGTGAGGGTGATGGACCACGGCAAAGAGAAGTCTGGGTAAAAATAATTTCTACAAGTTAAAAATTTTCTCTTGACATTTTAAAAATGTTGTATAATATAATTGAAAAAAATAAATGCAAAAGACAGAAGAAAATCAAAGTACCCAAACTCTAATTAAAGAAAAAAACACCCCTTTCGGTTACGAACTTCTCTTAGACCTCTATGATTGTAAGCCTGGTGTCTGTGACGATTTAGCCACCTGTTATAAATTCCTCGATGAAATCGTAGGATATTTAGGGATGGAAAAACAGGCACCACCGAGTATTTTTTTCACTGACGCCAGCCGTTTTCCGGATAAAGCTGGCCTTTCCGGATGGGCGCCTTTGGTAGAAAGCTCCATTGTAATTCATACCTTAAGCGTAAAAAATTTTATCTCTGTTGATATCTACTGCTGTAGAGAATTTGATGTGGAGCGCGCCAAAGAGTTTGTAAAAAAATTCTTCTTGCCCCAAAGGATGGATGCCCAATTTATCCTGCGTGGTTTAGATTATTATAAATAAGCCCTTCCTTTTAAAATCAAATAAATTGACTAATCTTAAAATATTCTTTATAATATTTTAGAATTTTATTGGGCGGTTAGCTCAGCTGGATAGAGCGTGTGACTTACATTCACAAGGTCAGGGGTTCAAGTCCTCTACCGCCCACCAGATAAATTCTTATATACAATGACGGGCCCGTGGTGTAGCCTGGTTTAACACGTCAGATTGTCGATCTGAAGATCGCGAGTTCAAATCTCGTCGGGCCCGCCAATCTTTATATCCTTTCTTTTTAATTTTTATTTTATGAAAAGTAAGGTATATTTTATTGGAATAAAGCAAGAGGATGATGTTTTTTTAATTTCCCAAAAATTAAAAAGGCTTTGTGAGGAAAGTAAGGTTTTGGATTTTATCTTGAAAGATGATTTAATTGCCATAAAGATACATTTTGGTGAAGAAGGAAATACCGGTTTTGTAAAACCCCAATATGTAAAGGTAATTGTAGATGAGATTTTAAAGAAAGAAGCAAAAGCATTTTTATCCGATACAAATACCTTATATAAAGGAAAACGCACCAACTCCCAAAGCCATTTAGAATTAGCCAAAGCCCATGGATTTAGTAAAGAAAATATAGGGATAGATATCATTATTCCTGATGATCAAAAAAAAGAAAACGTTTCTGAAGTTACCATTAATAGAAGGTTTGTAAAGACCGCCAAAATTGCCAAGATATTTTTAGAAAATAATGGTTTAGTAGTGATAAGTCATTTTAAAGGGCATCTGATGACCGGTTTCGGCGGTGCTTTAAAAAATGTCGGTATGGGTTGTGCCAGTAGAGAAGGAAAACTTTTTCAACATTCGGATATTGCACCGGTTGTTTATAAAAATAAATGTGTAGGTTGCGCTGAATGCGTAAAGGTATGCCCAAAAGGTGCAATTATAATTATCGATAATAAATCCAATATTGATCCTAAAAAATGTATTGGTTGCGCCAGTTGTATTGCGGTTTGTAATTACTCTGCAATTGATGTAATTTGGGAAAAAGGAGCAAGTACTATTCAGGAGAAAATGATTGAATATGCCTATTCAGTAATAAAACCAAAAAAACAAAAAATTGCCTTTTTTAATTTTTTGCTAAAGATAACTAAAGAATGCGACTGTATTGCTAAAGATGATCCCAGAGTTTGTCCGGATATTGGGATACTTACTTCGCAAGATCCCGTAAGCATTGATAAAGCAAGTTTGGATTTGGTAAATAAGACTTCTGGGAAAGATATTTTTAGAGAACTTCATCCTAAACGCGATTATCGTCGGCAACTTAAATATGCTTTTAAACTGGGATTGGGAAATCTTGATTATGAATTAATTGAGATAGAATGAGGAGTCAACTATTTAAAATATTAGTAGGTAGTAGATAGTAGTTAGGAAGTTAGCTGAGTTAGGTATTTAGGTGTTAAGGTTTTTAGGTATTTAGGTATTAAGGGATAAGAGAAGAAATTTTAATAAAAAACTATACGCTAAATGCTATACGCTATCCGCTATTAAAAAGGAAGTAGGATTTAGGGAGTTAGGTGAGTTAGGAAGTATGTAGTTGATTAGTTAATTGAGTTAAAAAATAATTAAACAAAATAGGTTTGACCGAAAATGTATAGTTGAAACTAATTAAACGAAATTAACGAGAATAACGAACTCAACGAAATTAACCAATTATCAATTTAACAATTTAAACTAGGGGGAGATATGGTTACTATACAGGATTTTAAAAAATTAGAATTAAAGATAGGCCAGATTAAAGAGGTAAAAGACCATCCCAATGCAGATAAACTTTATATCTTAATAGTGGATTTGGGTGATAAAACTAAACAATTAGTTGCGGGTATAAAATCAAGTTATAAAAAAGAAGATCTTTTAGGAAAACAGGTAGTAGTGGTGGATAATTTAGAGCCTGCGGTTTTGAGGGGGATAGAAAGTCAGGGTATGCTTTTAGCCTGTGAAGATGAAAAAGGGATCGCCATCATTAGTCCTGAGCGAAATGTAAAATTAGGCAGTATCGTTAAATGATAAAACAGATTATTTTAAAAAATTTTTGCTTAAATTGTCGACTATGCTGTCGCTTTAATGAGCCAGATTCGGTATGGGTCCCCCATCTTTTAGCTGCTGAAAAAAAAAGATTAAATGAAGATAAGATTAAATTAATTTTTTCAGAAAAAGAAAAGGTTTATCTCTGTTCATTTTTAGAACCGGAAACGAATAAATGTAAAATTTATAAAAACCGTCCTTTGGAATGCCAACTTTATCCCTTCTTAATTAATTTAAAAGATAAAAAAATTTTCTTAAGTTTAGATTTACGCTGTCCTTATATAAAAGAAAGACTAAATAGCTCTCAAGTTAAAGAGTATATAAATTATCTTTGTGGATTCCTTAAGGGCTCTAAAAAACTTATTTTGGATAACCCTCAGATCTTACAGACCTACACGGATGTTTATGATATTTATTCTATAGATTTTTAACTATGCATCTAAATAGATTATCCTTTAAGGATAAAGTTCTTTTTTTAGACTATCTTAATTTAGATAAGCATTATTTAGGGACTTATTCTTTTTTGAATATTTATATTAACCAAGCCTTATACGATGTATACTGGATGATAATCAAAGATAATCTCTGTATATTTTTTAAGGATAGAATAGGGATGTTTCTGTATCTTCCGCCATTAGGAAAGAAAAAAGATAAACAGGTAATTAGTGAGATTTTTAGGATATTAAATAGATTTAATCAAAATAAAATAATTTCGCGTATAGAAAATGTGGAAGAAAAGGATATTTATTTTTATAAAGATTTAGGTTTTCGTGTAAAAGAAAAATATCCCGATTATCTTTATTTGAGAGAAGACCTAATAGATTTAAAAGGAAATAAATTTAAAAGTAAACGCGCCTTGATAAATTATTTTACCAAAAACTATAAATTTAGATGTTTTGATTTTTCTTTAAAATATAAGAGCAGTTGTCTTAAACTCTATGAGAGTTGGATGAAGGAGCGTAAGAACCGTTACCATGATGAGATATACAATGCCTTGCTTATAGATAGTCTAAAGATGCTTAAGTTATTATTTAAAGATTATTCTAAATTAGAACTTAAAGGTTTTGTAGTAGAGATAGATAATCAGCTCAAAGCATTTAGTTTAGGTTATCCTTTGAATCCAGAAGTTTTTTGTATATTATATGAGATAGCGGATCTTAAAGTAAAAGGCTTGGCTCAGTTTATCTTTTATTTTTTCTGTCAAAAATTATCCGATTATAAATATATTAACGCTTTAGATGATTCAGGGCTTAAAAACTTGCGCAAAACAAAACTTTCGTACCATCCTTATAAAATTGTTCCTGCTTATATTGTGAGTCAAAATGAATAGAAATATAGATGAGATAGAATTTACTATTTTTGATACTGAGACTACGGGTCTTGAGCCAGAATCCGGAGATAGAATTATTGAGATAGCAGCGATAAGGTTTAAAAAAGATGAAAAAATAGCAGTTTTCCAAAGCCTGGTTAATCCCCAAAGGCCCCTTTCTTTATCTGCACAGAGGATAAATAATATAACGCAAGAGATGTTAGAGTCTGCTCCTACGATAATAAAGGTCTTGCCAGATTTTTTTAATTTTATCAAAGGAAGTATTCTCTGTGCCTATAATGCCTCTTTCGATTTTGGTTTTTTAGAAAATGAAGCCAGATTAATAAATTTTTCTTTTCCTGAAATTTTAATCGTTGATCTTTTAAAGATGAGCAGAAAACTTCTCCCCCATTTAGGCTATTATCCTTTGTGGTTTGTGGCAGAAAGTTTAGGGATAAAAATAGAAGGACTTCATCGGGCATTTAAAGATGTGGAGGCAAGTTTTGAGATTTTTCAAAAATTAAAAAGGATACTTTTTGAGAAAGGGATAGATAATTTTGGTGAGTTTTTAAATTTATTTTGCCTGGAAGGTAAATTTTTAAATGATTTAAAATTTCAGAAAATTTCTAAAATCCAAGAAGCTTTAGATAAAGGGATGAATTTAAAGATAAAATACTTCTCTTCAAAGGACGGAGAAGTTTCGGTAAGAGAAGTTATCCCTAAAGAGATTAAACAGCAAAACGGAAATTTCTATTTAGTGGCGTATTGTCTTTTAAGAAACGAAGAACGCAATTTTAATATAGATGGCATATTACATATTGAAATCTTATAGATTTAATTACGATCCTATTTTTATATTAGAAAAAATAAAGGATAAAGATTATCCTTTTTTTTTAGATTCAAGTTTATACAACAAAAAATTCGGCAGGTTTTCTTTCTTAGGATTTGCGCCATTTTTTGTTTTTAGGACAAAAGACAAAAATCCCTTTTTTGAATTGCGTAACTTATTAAATAGGTATAGGATTTCTTTAAAGAAAAATTCCTTGCCCTTTTTTGGTGGAGCGGTAGGGTTTTTAAGTTATGATTTAGGTTTTATCTTAGAAGAAAAACTTAAAAAAAGGATCCCTGACGATTTAAATATCTCCGATTGTTTTTTTGGTTTTTATTCTTCAGGTATAATCGTTGATCATTTTTTAAAAAAACTTTATATTTTTTCTTTGGGTTTTCCGGAAAGGAGGTATTTTTTAGCAAAATCTTTGGCCGAGGAAAATTTTAAAAAAATAGAAAAGATAGTTAAGAGTTTAGATTTTAAAAAGAGATTAAATTTTAAAGGAAAGAATAAAGATATAGTTTTAAGTTCTAATTTTACTAAAGAGGGGTATATAGAAGCGATAAAGAAAGCCAAAGATTATATTCGTAGAGGGGATATCTATCAGGTAAATCTTTCCCAGCGATTTGAGGTTTTAAGTAGAAAAGATGCCTTTGAGGTTTATGTTAAATTGCGCCATTTAAGTCCTTCATTTTATAGTGGCTATTTGGATGGAGGTGATTTTCAGATTTTAAGTTCTTCACCTGAGGAGTTTTTAAGGTTAGAGGATAACCTGGTGATTACCCGACCGATGAAAGGGACACGTCCCCGCTCCCAAGATAAAAAAAAGGATAGCTTATTTAAAAATGAACTCTTAAGAAGTTCTAAAGATAAAGCAGAGCTGATAATGATTGTGGATTTGGAGAGAAACGATTTGGGAAGAGTCTGTAGATACGGTTCGGTAAAAGTAGATTCATTAAGGGTCTTAGAAAAATACTCTACCGTATTTCAAACCACCTCTACAGTGATGGGTATTTTACATAAGGATAAAGATAGGATAGATTTATTGCGTGCCTGTTTTCCGGGGGGCTCAATTACCGGTTGTCCTAAGATAAGGGCAATGCAGATTATTGAGGAGTTAGAAACAAGAAGGCGTGCTATTTATACGGGTGTTTTTGGTTATTTAAGTTTTTCCGGTAATATGCTTTTAAATATCCTTATCCGTAGTATCTTAAAGAAAGGCAGTAAATTTTATTTTGGAGTAGGCGGTGGGATTGTTGCGGATTCTTTACCGGATAAAGAATATAAGGAAACGCTTATCAAGGCAGAGGCAATGCTTAGAGCTTTAAGATAATGAAAAAACAGATCGTTTTTTTAGATGGAGATTTTTTAGAATTAAAAGAGGCAAAATTATCCTTAATAGAGCCCGCTTTTCTTTACGGTTGGTCTGTTTTTGAGACGATGCGCGCTTGTAAGAAAAACATAGTTTATTTAAAACAGCATCTTCAAAGAATAAAAGAATCTGCACCCTATCTGTATCTAAATTTTAATTATTCTTTTGAGAAGATAAGGCAGGTGATTTTTAAACTCATAGATTTAAATAAAATAGAGGATGCTTATGTAAGGTTAACTTTGTTTAAAAATTATAAAGAAAAAACCTCCACTTTTATCTGGGTAAAACCTTATAAGCCATATCCTAAGTCAAAATACCTTAAAGGATTTTATGCCTGTGTTTCTGATTTTAAGATAAACCCAAGTTCTTTTTTAAATCAAATCAAAAGTGGTAATTATCTTCTTTATCAGTTAAGTTATCTCAAGGCAAAACAAAAAGGTTTTGATGAGGCAATTATTTTAAATAATAAAGGTTATATTGCAGAGGCAAGCCGTAGTAATATATTCTTTGTAAAAAGAGAAAGGCTTCTTACGCCTTCTCTTAATTGCGGATGCCTTAGAGGGATTACCCGTCAGGTAATTTTAGATATAGCCAGAAAAAATAATATAGAGGTAAAAGAAGGCAATTTCTTATTGGAAGATATATACAAGGCAGATGAAGCATTCCTTACCAATTCTTTAATAGGGCTGATGCCTTTAGTTTATATAGAAAAATATAGAATTGGAAAATTTCCTTTTAGATTAACTCGATTTTTTATAAAAGAGTATAATTCTTTATTATGGAATATAAAAAAATAAAACTTCCCTTTTTGGTTAAAAAAAGTATCCTTGCTTTGGGAAGTCATACTAAAAACACCCTTTGTTTTGCTAAAGATAATTATGCGTTTATGAGTAGAGTTCATTTAGATTTGGATAATTGGCAGGATTTTTTATATTTTCAGAAAGACTTAAGATATTTTTTAAAAAAACAACCCCAAATTCTTGCCTGCGATCTGCATAAAGGTTATCGTTCCAGTCAAATAGCCAAGGATTTATCTAAAAAAAGATACATATTAAAAGAGATTCAGCACCACCATGCCCATATCGCTTCTTGTATGGTAGAGAATAACTTAAAGAACCAAAAAGTAATCGGAGTGGCTTTTGATGGAACAGGATTGGGGGAGGATAATACCTTATGGGGAGCAGAGTTTTTGATCGCCAGTTATAAGAATTTTAAAAGGATAGCTCATCTTAAATATATAGCCCTGCCCGGTTCAGAGATGGCAATAAAAGAACCTTGGCGGATCGCTTTAAGTTGGTTATATTATCTCTATAAGGATAAAATTTTAAGTCTTGATATAGATTTTGTAAAAAAAATAAATCTTAAGAAATACCAGATCTTAAAAAAGATGTTAGAGGAAAATTTTAACTGTCCTTTTTCCAGTAGCATGGGAAGGCTTTTTGATGCAGTAGGTGTGCTTATTTTAAATAAATTTAATTCTCAATATGAAGGAGAAATTCCCCAAGAATTAGAAAAATTAGCCAAAAGTTTTAAACCTAAAGAGACCCTTAATTTAAGAAACTATTATTTTGAAATTAAAAAAGAAGAGAAAATTTATATAATTGAACCTTTTTTATTATTTAAACAGATAATTAAAGATATAAAAAATAAAAAGGATAAAAAAGAGATCGCTTTCAAATTTCACTGGGCGGTAAGTTTTATGGTTAGGGATGTCTGTTTAAAGTTAAGAAAAGAGACCCAAATAAACAGAATAGTTTTAAGTGGAGGAGTATTTCAAAATAGTATTTTAAAAAAGGCTATTTTAGGTTTATTATATAAAGAGAGGTTTGAAGTTTTTTATCATCGAGAAATCCCCGCTTTCGATGCAGGTATCTCTTTAGGGCAGGTTGCGGTGGCTAATTTTAAGGAAAACTAAGTATGTGTTTAGCAGTTCCTATGCAGGTAAAAAAAATTGAAGGTAGCTTTGCTTGGGTCTGCGCAGGAAGCCTTATGCGTAAGGTAAATATTGAGATGCTTAGTGATTTAAAGATAGGTGATTATGTAATGGTACATGCAGGTTTTGCCATCCAGAAAATAGACCCTAAAGAAGCAAAAAAGACTTTGAAAATTATAGATGAGATACCTTGATGATTTTAGGGATAAAAAATTAATCGAAAAGTTAATTAAAAAAATCAAGGATTTAGCTATCTATAAAAAAGATATTTATATTATGGAGGTCTGTGGTACTCACACGGTTAATTTTTTTAAGTTTGGTCTTGATACATTGATTCCCCAAAATATAAAACTTATCGCTGGTCCCGGATGTCCGGTATGCGTAAGTGAAGAAGAATTTATCGATAAGGCAATTGCTTATGCAGACCTTAAAGATATAATTATTGTAAGTTTTGGAGATTTACTTAAAGTTCCAGGTAAAAATTCCAGTCTTTATAAAGAAAGGACAAACGGAAAGGATATCCGCGTAGTTTATTCAAGTTTAGATGCTTTAGAGATTGCCTTAGACAATCCTAAGAAGAAGGTCTTATTTTTAGGGGTAGGTTTTGAAACTACTGCACCTGCAATCGCATTAACGATAAAAGAAACAGAGAAAAGAAAAATCAAAAATCTTTTTTTCCTTTTATCTTTAAAAAGAATTCCTCCGGTAATGGAGTATCTTTTAAATGATAAAGAAATTAAAATCCAGGGTTTTTTATGCCCGGGGCATGTCTCTACGATTATTGGGACAAGGCCCTATGAGGTAATAGTTAATAAATATAAGATCCCTTGTTGTATTGCAGGTTTTGAGCCTTTAGATATTTTAGAAGGTATCTATATACTTTTAAGAGAGATTCTTGAAAAAAGACCTATAGTTTTTAATCAGTATAGCCGGGTAGTTAAAAAAGAAGGTAATCCCAAAGCCTTAAGGATTATAAATGAAGTATTTAAAATAACCCCTTCTTTATGGCGGGGATTGGGGAAAGTTAATGAGAGTGGTTTTGCTTTGAAAGATAGATACCTTAATTTTGATATAGAGAAAGTTATACCTTTAAAATTAAAGAAAAAAGATGGTAAAAAAAATAAATGCCTCTGTGGAGAGGTATTGAAAGGAAAAATTAAACCTTTAGACTGTCCTTTATATGCAAAAGTATGTAATCCTTTAAATCCTTTTGGTCCTTGTATGGTTTCCCAGGAAGGGACCTGTTATGCTTATTATAGGTATGAGAAAAAGGATTAAAATTTTTATTTTATTAATTCTTATTTCTCTTTTAGGCTGTGATTTTTCCGCTTATAAAGCCAAAAGATATAGCAAGCTTAGTAAAGATTACTACCAAAAAGCGATTAAAGAATACCAGAATTTAATCCGCAAAGGTAAAACAAATCCCGCGCTCTATCTTGATTTAGGAAAACTCTATTTTGAAAAGGGAGACTTTTTATCCGCGATTGATATATTCAATAAGTGTAATTTAAAGGAGGCAAAGAAATATTTAGCGATAAGTTATTATAAAATAGGAGACCTTACAGAAGCGTTAAAGATATTCGATAGTTTAGGTATTTTGGAGGATGACTTTTATCTTTACCATTATGGTTTGGTCTGTGAGGGATTAAATCTTTATGAGCAGGCAAAATCAGTTTATCAAAGGATAAAAAAACCGCCTTATTATCAGCTGGCTAAACAGAATTTGTCTCGGATTGAAGAGATTTCTTCAAAAGAGAGCCTTTTAGATTTAAATAAATTTTTTAGCTTAAAATTTTCCCGTCAGTTTTATCCCGAAGCAGGTGCATTATTTTTAAAGGTAGATGAAGAAATTGAAATTACCGAAGAAAATACCAGTATCTATACCGGTCATTTTATCATTAAGATATTAGATGAGAGAGGAAAGGAGAATTTCTCAGAGGTAGTAATCAATTATGATTCTACCTATGAAAAACCCTATTTAGAATTTGCCCGTACTATAAAAGAGGATGGGACTTGGGTTTCTGCAGGTAAAAAGCATATAAGGGATGTTTCGCGTTACTTAAATTTTCCTCTCTACAGTAATGCGCGGGCATTAATAGTTTCTATGCCTGAGGTAAGTGTGGGAACTATCATTGAATATAAATTCAAAGTCTTTAAAAATCAACTCATCGATAAGAAAAATTTCTCTTTAAGTTATTTTTTACAAGAAGCTGAACCCATAATTGAGGCAAAGTTTTCGGTTACTTTGCCTGAAGATAGAACCCTAAATATCAAAACCTTAAATGAAAGGTACAACCAATTTAGTGCCTCGCTTAATCCCAAAATTTTAAAAGAGAAAAATAAAATAAGATATATTTGGGAATTCAAAGATATTCCTCAGGTAATTCCTGAACCCAATATGCCGGATAATGTCGAGATAAATCCTATAATTATCCTCTCTACTTTTTCTTCTTGGCAGAAGATCTATGACTGGTGGTGGAATTTAGCCAAGGATAAGATTAAAGCCACCAAGCCTATAAAGGAATTAGTGCATAAATTAACCAAAGATGCCAAAACCGAAGAAGAAAAAGCAAAAGCGCTTTATAATTTTTGTGCGCTTAATATTCGTTATGTAGCGGTTGCCTATGGTCAGGCAGGATACGAGCCCCATCAGGCAGAAGAGATATTTTTAAATAAATATGGTGATTGTAAAGATCAAAGCATCCTTTTGGTAACGATGTTAAGAGAAGCAGGGATTAATGCCTATCCGGTTCTGATTGGCACAGAGGATTACTTTGATCTTTATCCGGATTTCCCTTCAGTTTTATTTAATCACTGTATTGTAATGGTAAAATTAAAAGAGAAATCCATTTTTCTTGACCCTACCTGCACTACCTGTGCTTTTGGAGATTTGCCTGCGGGTGATCAAAAAAGAAAGGTTTTGGTATTTAAAGATGAGGGTTTTGAAATTAAAGAGACTCCCCTGAGTTCTTTTACGCATAATAAAATCATCTCCTCTTTAAAGATTAAGTTAGAAAATGATGAGACACTTAAAGCAGAAAAAAGAATTATCCCTTACGGTTTTTATAATCAGATCCAGCGTGCTTGGTTTTTATATTCTCAACCCGAGATGGTTCGTCAAAGCATAGAAGAAAGTATTCAGGATATCTCTTTGGGTGCTAAATTGGAAGACTACAATATAGAGAATTTAGACCAGTGGGATAAACCGGTGATATTAAAATATAATTTTAGCGGTCCTTTTTCTTGGATATCTGCAGGAGAATTAAGGATTTTACCGCAACTTTCGGAATTAGCGGTAGATTTAGTGGCCAAAGAGAAGCGCAATTATCCTCTTAAATTAGGTCTACCCAGTACAGAAGAAAGGGAGATAATCTTTGAATTTCCTTCTGATCTTACGATAACGTATTTACCGGAAAATATACATTCTGATTCTAAATGGTTAGAGTTTGTTGTAGAATATAAAATAAAAGATAATACCCTTTATTTTAAACAGAGAGAAATAGATAAGGAAAGAATCCTTGAGCCTAGTGAATATGCTGAATTTAGAGCTTTTTATCAGGAACTTTTAAAGAAGATAAAACAGAGGGTAGTTTTTAAAAAAATAAAGAGATGATTTTTAAAAGATATCCCAAAGATAAAGAGCGCAGAAGATATATCCGTCTGGATAGTGTGTTTCCCGTAGAATTTTTGCTTCAGGATAAAGAAAGAAAACCGCTTTCTGGTTGGCTACAGGGATTTACCAACAATATTGGAAAAGGAGGGATTTGCCTTTCGGTAAATAAAGTTTCTGATGAACTTTTAAAAATAATAAAAAAAGAAGAGGTAAGATTTATTTTAAGAATAGAAATTCCCCTTCAGCGAAAACCTGTAGAGGCAGAGGCAAAACTTAGCTGGGTAAAGCTCGTAGATGAAGAATTATCTAAATACAATTTCGGTTTAAGTTATGAAAAGATTTTTCCCAAAGATAATAACTATATCCTGCGTTACTGTATAGTCCGTAAATTCAGCCTACCTTTGATTTTGGGTATATTGATTTTTCTTTTGTTAGGTTTTGGTTTTAGCACCTATATTAATCTTAGACTGCTAAATACGAATAGAGCGCTGGTTGAGCAATTTGTAGAGATACTTAAAAAATCCTCCTTAAGCCGAAATGAAATTCAAAAGTTAAATAAAGAAAAACAGGAATTGCAATTAAAATTAGAGGAGATGGAACTACATCTAAAAAATTTAGAAGAAGAAAAACAGGCGATTTTGGAATCACAGAAGAAAAGAATACTTGAAGAAGAGGAGGCAAAGAAAAAGATTAATGAACTTTTAAATTTGATCAAAACTTTAGAAAAGGATAGGCAGGTATTAAAAGAAAAACTTTATTCTTTGCAAACACAGGAAACTAAAATTACCGAAGATCTGTTACTTCTGGATAAGAAGAGGGATGATTTAGCAAAAGTAAATGTCGAGAAGATGTACCAGTGGTTAAAAATCCATCAGAATCCCCGCACGGGACTCATCATAAGTTATGAAGGAGATAAAGAGTTAAATAATGTATCTTTCTTATACGATCAGGCATTATTAGCCATCGCCTATACTAAATTTTCCGATTTTGAGCGGGCAAAGAAGATATTTGATTTCTTTAAATTCAAGGCAAAAAAGCAATACGGAGGATTTTTAAATGCCTATTACACTAATGATGGTCAGCCTCAGGAATATACCGTCCACAGCGGTCCTAATATCTGGTTAGGGATTGCCATTGCTCAATATATAAATAAGACCAAAGATAAGAGTTATTTTTCTCTGCTCAAAGAGATTTTAGATTGGGTTATGCAGTTACAGAGCCAGGATAAAGAAGGTGGGATAAGAGGAGGACCACAAATAGAGTGGTATTCTACAGAACACAATTTAGATGCCTACGCCTTATTTAATATGGCTTATCAGCTAACTAAGGATAAAAGATATAAGGAAGCCCAAGAAAAAATAATAAACTGGCTTGTATTACATGCATACGATCGTCCAGAAGTTCCGGTAAAAAGAGGTAAAGGTGATTCTACTATCGCTACAGATACTTATGCCTGGTCTATCGCCAGTTTAGGTCCAGAAAAATTAGAGAGTATGGGGATGAATCCGGAAAAGATTATAGAATTTGCCGAGACCAACTGCAGGGTGGAAGTTGAATATGAGAGACCAAATCAAGAAAAAATAAAAGTAAAAGGGTTTGATTTTGCTGCACAGAGGCATCTGGCAAGGGGACCGGTAATTTCCTGCGAATGGACTGCCCAGATGATCCTTGCTTATAAGATAATGGCAAGGTTTTATCTTAATAAACAATTACCTCTCAAGGCAAAATCTTATGAAGAAAAAGCAGAAGTTTATTTAAATGACCTTTTTAAATTAATTATCTCCAGTCCTTCCCCTATTGGCTTAGGAGAGAGTTGTCTTCCTTACGCAACTGAGGAGTTTGTAGATACCGGGCACGGCTGGAGTACCCCCAAAGGAAAAAGCACAGGTTCGGTTTCCAGTACTGTATATACTCTCTTTGCCTATTATGGATTTAATCCTTTGGAATTTTAGACCCATATAAAAAAATCTTACACAAAATCTAAAAAATGAGGTAAAATTATTTGATAAATTTTTTTAAAAGGGGAGGTAATAATATGTTTAAAAATAAAATTTCAATATTAATTATAATAACGATGTTTATTTTATTGCCTTTAAAAGAAGCTAACTCTTCCCCCTGTTATGGGACACATATGCCCAAAGAAAAAAAGTTTATAGTGGGTATTCAAAATCATACCATTTTTAAGCGCTATTTAGAAGATGATTTTGGTAAATTAAGAAGTTTACAGAATTTCATTTTACTTTCCTATGGGCTAAGTGATTGGTTTTCCTTGGATTTAAAAGGAGGGGCTGGTTATATAAAACAGCATCCTTTAAGTAATGATGAATTGGATTATTCCACAGGTTTTGCGGGAGGTTATGGTTTCCGAATAAAGTTTTATGATAAAGAGAAGATAAAGATGGTTCTGGGTTTTCAGCATATAAGCGTTCATCCCAAAAGTAGTTCTCAAGATAACCAAAAGAATCAGGCAATCTTAGATGACTGGCAGGGTTCTTTTTTGCTCTCCTATGATTTTAAAAGGATCAGTCCTTATTTGGGAACGAAACTTTCCCGTATGGATTATATCCATAAACAAGAAGGAGCCCGTAAACGCAAGATGTCTGATTTAACTAAAAGCATGGGTTTGGTTTTGGGTATGGATTTTAATATAGATAAAAGAAGTTATCTTAATCTTGAGGCACAGCTTTTGGATGTAGAAGCATTAGCGGTTAGTATTAATTATGATTTTTAAATAAAATGCCCATTTACGAATATATCTGCAATCAATGTAAAAAAATTTTCGATTATCTTTTAAGAAATCCAAATGAGGAGGTTTCTTGTCCATATTGTGGTTCTAAAGATTTGAAAAGAAAATTCTCCACATTTTCCTTTGGGGCAAGAGATTCTAGCGGTGAATTTAAATCGAGCACCCCTTCAAAATGCAGTGGCTGTTCTGCGAGCAGTTGTTCTGGTTGTTTTTAAACTCTTAAAATGATAAATAAAGAAAGATTAGTTAAACTTACCCAGTCACTTATTCAGATCAATTCTGAGAATCCCGGCTCTTCTGAATATGAGATCGCCTGTTTTATTAGGGATTATCTTAAGCGTTATGGGATAAAAACCCAGATATATGAATTCCAGGCTAAACGCAGTAATCTTTTGGCTTATTTAGGAGAAAAAAGAAATTACACTTTAGTAATAAATCCGCATCTGGATACTGTTCCTGCAGGTAAAAACTGGCATTATCCCGCATTTGGAGGTATTATCCATAAAGGAAGGATATACGGAAGAGGTGCGGTTGATGATAAAGGAAATTTAGCGGTTGCTTTAGAGGCAATAGTTAATATAGCGGAAGAGAAAATTAATTTGGATTATCAACTGGTTTTAGCTGCTTCTGCTGATGAAGAGAGTGGTTCAAAGTTAGGGATAATTCCCCTTTTAGATAAAAGAATAATTGAGCCTAATTTTGCTTTGGTTCTGGATAGCGGTGATTTTGATATAATCACTTGCCAAAAAGGACTTATTCATCTTAAAGTAAGTATCTTTGGCAAAAAAGCGCACGGTGCCTATCCTTGGTTGGGTGAAAATGCTATTGAAAAGGCAGTCTGTATATTAAAAGAAATTAAGGATTATAAATTTCAGTTTAACACACATCCTCTACTTAAGCCTCCTACCATAAATATGGGTACCATTCAAGGTGGAGACCGGGTGAATATGGTAAGTGACTGGTGCCAGTTTAGTTTGGATATAAGATTTTTACCAGGGATGTCTGAAAGTTTAATTTTAAAAGATATTAAGAAGATTATAAAAAAATACACCAAAAAATTTAAAATAGAGATAATGGCAATACAGAAACCTTTTCAGATAGATAAAGATAATCCTCTTTTAGTTAAGTTGGCCCAAACATTAAAGAAAAACAAAATTAATTTTTCACTTAAAGGCTCAGAAGGTGCAACGGTACTTACTTTTTTTAATGAGAGGAACATCCCTGCAGTTGGTTTTGGTATCGGAAAAGGCAGTCTAAGTCATACTACTGATGAATATGTAGAGATAGAAGACCTTTGTAAAGGTGCAGAGGTATTGAGTGATTTTTTAAAAGATTTTAATTAGTAGGTAGTAGATAGTAGGTAGGAGTTAGGAGTTTAGGAAGTTAGGTAAAGTTAGGAAGTAAAAAACGAAAACAACGAAATTAACCAATTATCAATATAACATTTAAACGGGGAGGTAAAATGAAAGATATAAAATTTATCAAAAGACCAAAACTTTATCATCCCTATTTAATAGTTGGTTGGCCTGGGATGGGCGAGGTGGCATTTAAAACCGTGGAGTTTTTAATTGGACAATTACATGCTCAGGAATTCGCCTATTTTGAAGGCAGACACTATTTTTATTACACCTCAAGTCAAATACAGAATGGAATTTTAAATCTTCCAGATTTGCCTTATAGTAAATTCTTTTATTATAAAAATCCTTCTAAGTCAAATTTAGATTTCTTACGGCACGACCTTATTTTCTTTTTAAGTAATGCCCAGCCTGATCTTTTTTACAGCGAAGATTATGCCGAAGTAATATTTTCTGTTTTGAAAAATTTTGATATAAAGATGGTAATTTCCTTTGCCGCTATGCCTTTACCTATAGACCATAGCCAAAAGCCAAATGTTTGGTTCTGTGCCACAGATGAAAAGATTAAAGAGACGCTTTTAAGGTATAATTTGAAATCTATGTCTGAGGGGCAGATCAGTGGAATGAATGGTTTATTTTTGGGTCTGGCAAAACAAAGGGGGCTTAAAGGTTTCTGTCTTTTGGGAGAAATCCCTTTTTATACCATTCAGATAGAAAATCCGCGTGCCACGTTGGCGATCTTAGAAGTGGTAAGTAAGATTTTAAATCTATCTTTGGATTTACAATCTTTAAATGAACAGGCAGATTTGATGGAACAGCAAATTGAGCAACTTATAGATTATCTTAAAGGAGGAGTACAACCGCAAGGTCCGATTGGTGAAGAAGAGATAGAGAGGATAAAGAAAACTTTAAGTCAGTATACCAAACTTCCTGAATCGGTAAAACAGAATATCGAAAAACTCTTTGAGCAGGCAAAGAAGGATATCTCCAAAGCCAATATCCTTAAACAGGAACTGGATAAATGGAATGTTTACAGAGATTACGAGGATAGATTCTTAGACCTTTTTAAAAAACCTAAAGAAAAAGGAAATTAAACCTATGCAGGATGGTCCAATTAAAGCAATAGTCTTGGATTTGGGAAATGTTTTGGTCAACTTTGACCATATGATTGCTGCCAAAAGACTCTCTGGTTTATGCGAATTTCCTTTAGAAAAGATATACGATCTTTTTTTTGACTCTGACCTTACCAGCCTTTTTGAAGAAGGAAAGATCTCACCTGTAGATTTTTTTTCTGAAATTAAAAAAACGCTTAATCTAAAACTTCAATATGAAGAATTTTTACCTATCTGGAATGAGATATTCTTTTTGACCCCTACCAATTACGCGGTTTATAAATTGGCAAAGGAGTTAAAAGGAAGGTATAAAATATGCCTTGCCTCTAATATAAACATTTTACATTTTTCTTATTTAAAGAAAAATTTTTCTGTCTTTGATATAATCGAACATTTTTTTTTATCTTATGAGTTGAAGTTAAGAAAGCCCAATCCTTTATTTTACCAAAATATTTTAGATACCCTTTCTTTAAAACCAGAAGAGGTTTTCTATACCGATGACCGCAAAGAACTAATCGATTCCACAGTTAATTTAGGTATCAAAAGTTTTGTATTTTTAGGTATAGATAAATTGAAAAAAGACCTTTCGGAAGTAGGTGTAAAACCAATTTAAAAATGAATTACAAATTAGAAAGAATTCAGTTGGCTCACGGTAGTGGTGGCCTGCTGATGCATGAACTTATTCAGAGCCTTTTACTTAAAAAATTATATAACCCTATTCTTTCTGTTTTGGATGATGGAGCGATTTTAAATTTAAAAACAAAAAAAATTGTTTTTACTACTGACTCCTTTGTAGTTAGCCCTCTTTTTTTTAAAGGGGCAGATATCGGGAAACTATCTATTTGTGGAACGATAAATGATCTGGTGATGGAAGGTGCGGTTCCTCGTTTTATCAGTCTAGGTTTAATCTTAGAAGAAGGTTTAGAGTTTTTTATATTAGAAAAAATAATAGATTCCATTGCTAAAACTGCAAAAAGAGAAAATGTCTATGTAGTAACCGGAGACCTTAAGGTAGTGGAAAAAGGCGCCTGTGATAAGATATTTATAAATACTGCAGGCATAGGGGAACTAATTAAAGATGATTTATCCATTAAGGCGATAAAACCGAAGGATAAAATTATAATCAGCGGTTGTATAGGTGAGCATGGATTAAGTGTGCTTTCTGGAAGAAAAAATCAGGGGATTGATTTTGGAATAAAAAGTGATTGTAGTTCTTTAGCCAGTCTAATTATGCCTTTACTAAAAGAAACTAAAGGTATAAAATTTATGCGCGATCCCACTAGGGGTGGTTTAGCGGGTACTTTAAATGAGATATCTAGCGCCATTAAATATTCTATTCTGCTCGAAGAAGAAAAAATTCCTATAAAAGATAAAGTAAGAAGTGCCTCGGAATTATTAGGAATAGATCCCCTTTATTTGGCTAATGAAGGAAAAGCAGTTTTAGTGGTAGATAAAAGATACGCCAACTCTATATTAAAGAATTTACGTAAACATCCCTTAGGAAAAGATTCTGCCATTATTGGAGAGATAATAGAAGAGAAAAAAGGTAAGGTTTTGCTTAAAACTGTAAGTTCTGGAATTAGGATATTAGAACCACCTTTGCAAGATTTATTACCGCGCATATGTTAAAGAGTAAATACTGCAGGCGCTTTTATCGTGAATGGATAAGCGCAAAAGACCTCTATCATCAGCGTATCTGTATAGAGGAAACCGACTTAGATATACTGGCAGATATTTCTTTAGATAAAGTTTTTTTAGAAGAAAGGATTTTATTTTACCGAAACCAGATTAAGGATTATATTTCAAAGGATAGAAGATTTTTGACTACTCTTAAGCCTTTAGCAGTAGCAGAAGAAGCATCTCCTATTGTAAAGGATATGGCAAAGAAAGCCCAAATTGCTGGTGTAGGTCCTATGGCTACAGTGGCAGGAGCGATTGCTCAGTATTTGGGAAAGAGTATTTTAAGAAAAGGAGCAGGCGAGGTAATTATAGAAAACGGTGGAGATATTTTTTTAAAGATAAAAAAGACGCGTTTAATAGGAATCTATGCAGGAAATTCTAAATTTTCCGGAAAGATTTTTTTAAAGATAAGACCGGAGAGTAAAATTTGTGGTATATGCACCTCCTCTGCTACAGTGAGTCATTCTTTAAGTTTTGGTAATGCGGATGCGGTAACTATTTTGGCTAAAGATGCAATTTTGGCAGATGCTTTGGCTACCGCCTGCTGTAATCGTATAAAAGAGGAGAGTGATTTTGAGCCTACGATTGATTTTGTAAAAAAAATAAAAGGCATACAGGGGATAGTGATAATTTTAAAGGATAAACTTGCCAGTTGGGGAAATATAGAATTTGCTTAAAAAGGAGGTAAAATATGCGTATGGATGATTTAAAGGGAAGGTTGGTTTTATTTAAATTTTCTGAGGAGATAAGGGAGAGTTTACCCCTGTTTCAGATCTACAAAGATGAGGTTTGGGCAGTAGTTACCGGAATTGAAGATTTTGGAATTTGGATTGAGAATCCCAGTTATGAATTAGGAGTATGGTGGGATGAAGAAGGGAAACTTATTCCCCCGCATAAACAGAAGCAGGAAAAATTAAAGACCCATGTGTTTATTCCTTGGCGCTATATTAAGGGATTGATGAGCGTGGAGGATGAGCGATTCCAAAGAGTAAAGAGTGAAAGACTTCCTGGTTTTCAGATTTACCGATAAATTTTAAATGTTAGATAAGAAAAAACTGGCAGTTATCCATATTGTAAAAAAAGAACTTAATCTATCGGATATGGAATATAGAAAGATATTAAAAGAGATTTCCGGCGTAGAAACCGCCAAAGATTTAGATGAAGAAGGCTTTAAAAAACTTATGCATTATTTTGTGCGCAGTAAATATTATCAATTGAATCCCCAAGGCCTTACCTTAAAACAGAAATTATATATCCAATATTTAGCAAAAGACTTAGGCTGGGATAACTTACACCTTTCTAATTTTATGCGCAAGTATTATGGTAAGTCTAATATCTTGGACTTTTCTAAAAAGGAAGCAATAAAATTAATCGAAGCCTTAAAGAATATAAAAAAGCACCAAGCTTAGATAGTATATAAGTAGGTAGGAGTTAGGTGTTAAGGTATTTAGGTATTAAGGGTTTTTAGGTGTTAAGGTATTAAGGTATTTAGGAAATAAGAAAAGAAAAACTATACGCTAAACGCTATACGCTATCCGCTATTAATAAGTAGTGAGTAGTGAGTTTTGAGTAGTGAGTAGTGAGAAGTTAGGGTTATTAAAAAGTAAAAACGAAATTAACGAACTAAACGAACATAACGCTATTAACGAATATTATAAAAGGAAACGGTCTCCGATTGCTTGAAGAAACGGTCTCTGTATGGCTGAAGAAACGGTCTAGTGTGGAAATGGCTGTTAAATTAGAAAAGAAAGGAGGCAGGATTTATGGCAGAAAAGTTAAGTTATGAGGAGTTTGTAAAGAAGGCAGTAGTTTCTTTAAGGAAGCCACCTTACAAAGGTATACACTCAGTTTATTCGGGTTTTAATGAGGCATTCCGCAAGTATTTTAAAGGCGAAGATCCTGTAAAGGTAGTAAATGATTTAGCCAAAGAAGGTAAAATTGTAACAAGACCGGTAAAAGGCGGAGTGATGATTTATCTTAAAGAAGAAGCGCCTTCCATTTCCAGTATCGGTGACAGTGCTTTAAAGAAGATGGGATTAGAGTAATTTCTATTTATTTTTAGTTATTAATTTTTAAAAATGTACTAAACCCATAATTCCTTAACATTTCTGAACTCCTTAAAAGTTCTCAACTTTTGTATAGGAGTAAGACCTCCTAAAGCCATATTTGGTCTTAAGTTATTATAAAAGTAGAGATATTTTTTTTA
>Ga0207433_10003824_pt1 | contig 28461 bp, 24 predicted proteins | sample YelNatPaOPGAMG01_FD_187559 | JGI IMG/M metagenome (GOLD analysis project Ga0207433, IMG submission 187559) | Hot spring thermophilic microbial communities from Obsidian Pool, Yellowstone National Park, USA - OP-RAMG-01 (SPAdes) (version 3) | ecosystem: Environmental > Aquatic > Thermal springs... | reverse complement strand
AAAGAGTTATTTGGTGTGCAAAGTGCAATGAGAAAGTTATGGACGGGAAAGATGTAGTAGTCGATGGGAAGATTTTGTGCAAGAGTTGTGCTTATGGTGGATATTACGAGGAGATAAAATGAAAATAGTAAGACGTTTGTATGAAGAACTGAAGAATGAGGAAGTAGAGATAAAAGATGTTTGGCTTGGGCTTCATTGGACTGCAGTTGAGAGCATGTATGTTGGAATGGCGCATACCTACAAAACAGATAGCAAGATACAGGTGGAAAACGCAGGTTCATTTACCGGCTTGGATGTAAGAAAAGTTATTAAGATGGCGTTATCGAAAGAACCACTGAACGCATCGGTTGGAATTGCAGCAATTAATTCGCTCATAAAACCGATTGGTATAGAAGAGAGCGTGAATCCGTACATCGAAAAAGAATCAAAAGGTAAGACAATATGCATAATTGGACGTTTTCCATTTAATGATGAGATGAGAAAGATTGCTAAAAAAACATACATACTTGAATTTGAGCCTTTGCCAGGCGAGTTGCCTTCTGATGCATGCGAGGAAGTAGTTCCAAAGGCAGATATAAATATAATCACCGCAACCACATTAATTAACGGAACCATAGACCATCTTTTAGAAATTTCAAGCGGAAAGAATATTGTCCTTGGACCTTCGACACCTATGCATCCTATTTTGTTTGAGTATGGTATTGATGTTCTTGCAGGTGTCCGTGTAGTTGACAAAATGCTGTTACAGCGTGCAATCGTGCAAGGTGTAAAAAAGTTCAAACAATTGGGAGGCACCAAGCCGATTACTTTATACAAATCCGAGTATAAAAAGAGGAAATTTTAATTTTATATCGAGTGAGTAGTATCGAGAATTTACATCCTCCTGGAGAAAAGTAATCAGAGCCATAAGAGAATAAAAGAGGTAGCTAAAGTGAGTGCAAAGAACTAAAAAATAACAGAAATGGCTGGGAATCATATAGAATGGATGCGCAAAATAACAAATATCTCTATCCCGAGAAAGTAGAAGTAAAGAAAAAGATGGAGTGGAGAATTACTTAATTCAAATAAGAAGCAAAAGAGGTGGTTTCAATATTGCCTCATTTTTTCGAGAGAAACTGAACACAAAACACAAATGCTGAATCTTCTTATGCTCTCATGAATTAAAAATAAAAATAAGATTAAAAAAGCAATCCAAAGAGAATAAACCCAAGAAACAGAAAGACAGAAATCAAAGTTAGCACAATTGCAAGAATAAGCATGGTATTCGTAACTTTAGTATCAGAGCCGAAGACAATTGGTATTGGTCCTATAAGAACCACCCCGCCGCCTTTTACTTGCTCCTTTCTATTCGAAGTATCGTAAGTAGGGTAAATAACATCCTTTTCTGGTTGCTCTGGTTGTCCTAGATGGATACCTATTGCAAAATTTATGAATAGAATGAAAATGCCACCTACTATTGATAGCATCCCAAGGAATGCAAATAGTCCACTTCCAAAAATAACTGGAAATATCAAGATTAAAGCAATACTAATTTCACCTCTTAATGCGGCGGCGATCAGCATTACTATACCTGCTGTTAATAGAGCAAGTGCAGCATACAAAAGTTTCTTTGAACCCATCATTCGCATGTGAGAACAATCAGGTTTTTGAATAATCAATCTTTTCCTAATTCTCAGAAAGTTTAGAGCACATAAAAATTTCGTAAAGTAGAGCATAAGGGAGAGATGACGAAGTTACCAGAAACAGACAAGACTGACGGGCAAGCATGCGGTAGATATAGGGACGATGCTAAATTGTGGATGTCAGAACAGAGTATATATATACCTGGCTCTTTTTGGATAAATTTTGGCGAGCGTCCATAGGTTGCTGTATTGCAAAAAAACACTCCTACTAATTCGATTTGGCTCTTAGAGGGATGTTGGATGACTAAAAAAATCTTGCGAAATAACTTTCGTGCTGTAAGAATATGCAAGCATGACGAGAAACAGTTCGATTCCTACCTGGTAGGGGCAGTTCTGGTACAGATATTTATAATGGAGATAAATGTAGATAATTTTGACATCTTGCCTATTTTTACATCATAAAAATGTGAGTTAGTCCGCACACGAACTGCCTGTTCGCATAACATCCATATTTCAATTCAATCGCCCGATAAGTATATATCCCAAACTACATATTATCTCTTAAGACCGCCCCCAAATGAAATCTCCAATTGGGGAATGGGGCTTGGTAGGGATGCTAAGAATGACTTTTTGTCTAAGCGTAGGTCATTACTGTTCGAACCCTGCATAGAGGTCAAAAGAGGATAAGGAGATAATACAATGAACAAAAGGATGTTTGCAACATTGATGGTTGTGCTGATTATAGAGCTGGGTGGATTGACAGATATGTTCCCTGCGTCAGAAGTGCCCAGTGTCCAAAAAGATGACTCAGAAACGCAAGGGCAGGCGTATATAGAAACTGATGACGGTTCAGGATATGTGGACCTGCAGATATCTCGTGCAGACATATCAGTGACGCCACGATGTCCAAGGAATGGAGAGCATACGAAAATAGGTGTTACGGTATGCAACAAAGGTAATGTGGATTGTTCCGCAGAACTTGCACTATTTATTGTGCATAAGAATTCCCAAGCCTTCATTGGTACCGCGAAGGTCTACATTCTTCCGAATTCATCGACTTTCACGGAGTTCTTTTGGACTGCAAAGGCAGGGAACAACATGATTGAGGTTCTAGTCCAGAACTGTGTGCCTGCAGATTTTGACATTTCGAACAACCGCGCATCTACAACTATTTCAGTTCTGCCAATGGACAATATGGAGAAAGATTCCAGTAATGCGATTGGAGACCTACCTGCTGATAGAATTCAACCTTCGAGCATGTTGGACATCGATGACAACCGATTTGAGCAGGATATTAAAGAAACTTGTGATGGTTTTGATGATGATACATCGCTGACAGATCCACAGAACGCAAAGACTATACACTCAGGCGTAAGGTCGTACACCAAGCACTTACCAATACATATCAGCGACAATTCGCAGTTCACAGCCGAAAACGGCGTTACTGGCGGAAGTGGGACACAGAACGACCCGTACATTATAGAGGGATGGGATATCGATGCAGGCGGAAACGGTCCGTGCGTATTTATCGAGAATACAGAGGCTTGGTTCGTGCTCAGAGGATGCTACCTGCACAACTCAGGTTCGAATTGGGGAGATGCGGGCATTAAGTTGATGCGGGTCGTGAATGGTAGTGTGGAGTCCAATACCCTGTCGTACAATGAGATTGGCATCTACCTTTGGCGCTCTAGCAGCAACACAATCGCAAACAACACCATATCTAACAACCGCATGGAGGGTATCTACCTTTGGTCCTCCATCAGCACTTCCATAATAAACAACAGAATGGTTGGTTGTGGGATATTGGTAGTCGGTAGCGACTTGAACCAGTGGAACACGCACATAATCGACACATCAAACACTGTCAATGGCAAGGCTGTGCAATATTGGATAGACCAGACTGGAGGTACAGTGCCTACAGATGCAGGGCAGGTAATATTAGTCAATTGCTCTGGCGTGAAAATCGAGAATCAGAATGTAAGCAACGGCACTGTGGGAATTCAAATCGTTTTTTCGAGTGGTATCACAATCACAAATAATATTGCATCGAACAACAGCATGAAGGGTATTTCCCTCATTTGCTCTATCAACAACATTCTCACAAACAACACCCTATCTAATAACAACTACGGCATCACCTTTGGTAGTTCCAGCAACAACATTCTCACAAACAACACCATATCTAATAACAACTACGGCATCACCTTTGATAGCTCCATCAACAACACAATCGCAAACAACACCATATCTAACAACCGGATGGAAGGTATCTCCCTCGATTACTCAACCAGTAACATTCTCACAAACAACACAATGGTTGGTTGTGGTATATTGGTAGTCGGTAGCGACTTGAACCAGTGGAACACGCACATAATCGACACATCAAACACTGTCAATGGCAAGGCTGTGCAATATTGGATAGACCAGACTGGAGGTACAGTGCCTACAGATGCAGGGCAGGTAATATTAGTCAATTGCTCTGGCGTGAAAATCGAGAATCAGAATGTAAGCAACGGCACTGTGGGAATTCAAATCGTTTTTTCGAGTGGTATCATAATCGCAAACAACACCGTCTCGAACAACAGCAGGTATGGTATCTACCTTTGGTCCTCCAGCAACAACATAATTGCTAACAACACCATATCGAACAACAACTACGGCATCAACCTCCCCATATCCAACAGCAACACAATCGCAAACAATACCATCTTGAACAACAACTACGGTATCTATCTCTATGGCTCCAACAGCAACACAATATATCACAACAACTTCATTAACAACACAATTCAAGCATATGAGTATTACAGAACAAGTAACTGGTCAGCGCCCTACCCTGCAGGTGGTAACTATTGGTCTGACTACAACGGCGCTGACGATGGAAGCAATGACCGGCCTGCAGGTGATGGTATCGGCGATACAAACATCCCACATCTAGGACTCGACTGGTATCCTCTAATGCAACCAGTCGATATCGGCGATTTTCTCCTCTCAGTTATACCTCAAGTTCAGGCCGTGTTCGCAGGGAACAGCACATCTTTCAACATAAGTTCTTTCCCATTTTGTGGTTTTTCTGATTTCGTTATTCTCTCAGCCATAGGAGTTCCTGAAGGCGCAACCTATTCTTTTGCACCGAACATTATTCCTTGTAACGGATTTTCTATTCTGACAATCAATACGACGCTAACAACACTGCCAGGGATATACAACCTCACAATCAATGCAGTGTCAGGCATGCATGTGCATTCTGCAACCGTTCAGTTGATTGTGCAGATATGCTCGAACTCTCCACCTTCGATTGTTTCATATTCACCATCCGAAACATGCACAATTGCGAAAAATGCAACTCAGACATTTAACATTACAGCAAACGACGTTGATGGTGATACCATCGAATACGCCTGGTATCTCGACGGTCAGCAAACTGGAACGAATAACCCCAGCATCACAATCTCAGGTTTAACATCTTTAGGCCTTCATACGCTCGAAGTTGTAGTTTCCGATGGAAAACTGAATGTTTCACATATTTGGAACATAACTGTTTACGACACTCCACCCCCTCCATCAACCCCATCACCCAAGCCTGAAGTCGAATCTCCGATTGTAAGTATTATAATGCTCCTAATTCTGTGTCTGACAATAGTTCTGATTCTCATCGTTATTCTAAAACTGCTCTGGCGCAAACATAAATAGAAACTCAATGCAAACGGTGAAGAAAAGACTATCAAAAGAACCAAAAGTTCCCAAAAGGTGGTCCATTCGAAGAAGAATACTCTTAGAAAGAAATGATTGCCCAAGCCGAGTTTCAAGGCTGAAACATGATGGATAAAAGGGAGATAAGTGGTTAGGACGAGCGACTATAGAATACTGTATTCTTGTTCTCCTCGTTTGCTATTGAACTAATTGCATTGCACTGACTTTTGCCCCAGGTATCGTTGGAGTATAACAGACAAAGTTTGCAATTTGAATCTCCAAAGTGTAAAATCAATGTATGCATGACACTCTTTGGGTAGAGATCAGCGAAGACCCTCAGGATGCTTTATTCCGAAGCCTTAATCCTGCCAATTTGCTTGGTGTCTTTGGAAGTTCAATAAATAACAAAACCTTGCAAAATCACTTTCGTGCGCTATGCTAATTCTCAGAAAGTAAGACTATATTGAATAGAAGTGAGAAAGAGTGTGTAAGAGCCAAAGTATTATTAACGAAAAAAGCCATTTTAATTATGGTAACTTGCAGGAGGAGAAGGTATGGCTGAAGAGAGTGTAACAATTTCAGACGATGAAAGCGAAGTAATCGTCGGTACAACTAAAAAAGAAGTCCTCGAGATTTTTTGCAAGATACCTGGTGTAGGGTTGTCAAAAGCCGAACTACTCTATTCTGCAGGATATACTTCACTTGAAAAATTACAGCATGCAAGTGTAGATGAACTTTCAAAGATAAATGGTATTTCGCCGATGCTTGCAAGGAGTATAGTTAATGGACTTAAGAAAACTGATGCTAAAGGCGAGATAATTGCAAAAGAAGAGCATGAACATCACGAAGTTGTAATAGAAACAGCAAAACCAAATGGAAGTAGGAATGAGATTATAGATAAATATGTTGAACTTTTTTCTATTTCTCGAGATAAAGCAGAATCGATTTACTTTTCAGGATATACTAATTTTAAACTGCTAAAAGAAGCAAAGGTCGAGGATTTGCAGAAAATATATGGGATTGAGAAAGAGAATGCTTTGCAAATTGTCGAAAAGATGAAAAATGTTTCAATTAAAGATGAGGCTAAGAACGAAATAGAAGTTGTGCAGCATGAAGAGCCTCCTACGGTTATAGGAAGTATTTTGCAGAAGTCAAAATCTATTTGGCAGTCATTCTTTGGAGGAAAAGAGGATAGGAACGCGGAAAATATTGGGACAACAAAGAAAGAAGATATGGACAAAGTAGGCTTGGAGAGTTCTACAAATAAAGATACAGTTACAAAGGAACAAGAACAGAGAATTAGCCAACCAAAAGAGGGAGTAACAAAGTCTGTGATTCTTGAGGAAGCAGATGAACCTATAGACGATTTAACTAAAAAGTAGAATTAAAAATTAGAATAGAAAGGAAGTGTCAGCACTTGGGAAGGAAATTAGAAATATATCCTTCAAAAGGGGAGCACAATTCGCTCTGGTATTGGAAAGAGATATTTTCGCCATACCGCACAATCTATAATTTTTTTATAGTATACGCAGCAAGGTTTAGTCCGTCATTTAAATTAACGAATGCTCTCCTTCGTTCAATAGGTGTGAAAATAGGAAAGAATGTATCTATTTCGCTAGGTGTAGGAGTTGATATATTTAGACCTGATTATATAGAGATAGGAGATGAGACAATTATAGGATTCAACACGGTGATACTTACGCATGAATTTTTGCAAAGGGAATACCGGCTTGGAAGAGTTAAGATTGGAAAGAGATGCGTTATAGGCGCAAATTCTTTAATATTGGCAGGTGTGGAGATAAAGGATGATTCAGTAGTTGCAGCAGGTTCTTTAGTAAACAAAGATGTAGATGGGTTCTATGGTGGTGTGCCCGTAAGGAAATTAGACAAAAATATTCTCGACAAAAATGAGAAAAAGGAGAAAGAGTTAAAGAGAGAAATTCAAAATCAGTAAATAAAGAAATAGAAGAGACAAAAGAAACAAAGAATCTTCGAATATAGTCAATGAAGTTGTTTGGCTGAAATTAAATTGATTGGAATTAGATTGGAATTGAGTTAGAACCGAATTAAATTAGAAAAAATAAAAATATTGACCCCAAGCGATGACGAGATTAGACATAACCTTAAAATAGTCTTAAGCACCTATTGTAGTTCGGTTGATATGAAACTAAGCAGATTTTCGAAAAGAAAGGTCAGTAGGCTTGGGGTCGCAGGCTTTTTCGAAGAGATACCAGTTTTGATTCTTGTAACAATAGGCGTAGGTATGTTTATGGTTTCAATGATTTGGGCGATAAGTACGCACAATGCAAGATATACTGATATAGAGAATGTGCATGAGATACACGATATTATGAAGACGATTCGAACTTGGGAGGGGTTATGTTACCAGGAAGAAGGGAGTGCAAACAGAGTAGAAGGGTTATTTGATTGTCATAAAGTAATGTATCTATCAGCAACTAATTTGTCAAGGGGTGTACCAGAACTTGCAGGAGGTTCTGCGACAAATCCTCCGACACCTGCATCACGAACTTACAGACTACGCATCGAAGATACAAGCCCATATCCTTTCAGATATAGCGCAGACGTAAACAATATCATAAATCCTTCGAAGATAAGCGACCCAAAGGTAGAAAGAAAGACGATGGTATCTTCAGTTAATATTAAAGTAAATGACGAGGAGATTCATGTTGCAAAATTGGAACTTACCATATTTAGGCTTGGGGGGGCGGGAGTATGATGAAAAACAAGTGGATGAGAAAAAGGAAGGCACAGTCAGCTCTTTTTGACGGTATTTTGTTTTTCCTTCTTATGCTTATTTCAACTACTATAGTAATATACTATACAGCAAGCACTCAAGCACCAAGAACACAGTCTGAAAGCCAATTGTTCCTCAGGGAATATTGCGAAGATACTTTAACAGCAGTCCTTGCTGCTACTATAAATGACACAAGTTATATAAGACCTTCTGACGGTGCAAAAGTGATACTTGAAGACCAATCTGTGGAGGAACTCATACTAGAAGACTTATACATAAGATACGAGAACGACCCTTTGTCGCCTGCTAATGCGCTTGAAAAATTAGAAACTGACATCTCCTCACTTGTATTCGAATTGACGCATGTTAATCAGACCCTTTTAGAAGAGCAGAAGTTATACCAAGAATCATTCCATTACAGACTTTATGCAGAATATAGAGCAAATTCAAAAACAGTTTCTATGGACTTATGGGACCCCACATGGCAATCAGGTTCGAGCACAAAAACAGAACCTAAGACTGTAATATCGGCGTTCAAAGAACTTGAGGCTGTTAACGAACATGAAGTAAACAGAAATGCAAATGCAACTGTGTATCTGAAAATCTGGAAAAATCAATAAAAAATTAAAATAAAAATGCATTCAAAATTAAACTGATTTTATTTTTGTTATTGCGTTATCTATAGCCGGGAAGAGCGCGGAAGTATTGTCGTTATGTGGTGTAACTACTACAAGAAGCATGTTTGGTCCCGCGCCCGTAATGATGATTTTTCCGTCTGAACCTTCTACAATAATTCGCTCTGGAACATTTCTCTTTAATTCAGAATTTGCAGTTACACCCGCGCCCAGCATTGTCGCAGACATAATTGCAAAAGTTTCCTCATGGACGCCTTCTGGGATGTCTGAAGCAATTAGCAAACCATCACGGGTTACAACCGCAGAACCTTGTATCTTTGTATCTTCTTTAAGTCCTTTAAGAATTCTCTCAAGTGCACTACTGCGAAGTAACATCGAAATCCCTCCTAATCCCATACCCCAGTCGTTTCAAGTTTAAATACACAATTCGGAGCACCTGTTGATTCGCACTCTATTTCTCTACAATGAACTTTTTTCCCAAGGTATATTTCAAACATCTTGCATAGCATACCTCTTATTCTATGACAGGTGTGTACTTCACTTTTACCCACCTCTATAGAACCTTTTGTGCGAATTGTATGACTTCCAATTTCAAATTTTACATCTTCCACCCATTTTTTTTCTATCATCCTTTTTTTGCATATTTCAAAATAGTTCTTCTTATCCTTTATTGCTTCCTGGGCAATTCCATTACCTATAATTGAACCTTCTCTGAAGAATAAACCATAAGATGCATTCGCCATGACGCTTTCGTATAGTTCACAAATACTGCGTATCTCGTCTTGGCTTATTTCGACATGTCTCATTGATATCAACCGAACTTGATAATGTTATTTCCAATGATAAATCTTTCGAATTATTGGAATTTATTTTTTACTTCACTTACCTACTTCAATTCTAACTTTGTAGATGCTATAGATGCCCTTTTTCTTTGAGATAACATGTAAGCGCATCTTTCCATGGTCTATTCTTAACTTTCCTACTTTTCAGAGGTGTGTATGCAGGTCTATTTGGCTGTGTATTTTTCGAAGGTTCTACTTCTACATTAAGTGAAAGTTGGTTGACTATCTCTTTTGCAAATTCGAACCAGGAACACATACCTTCATTCGAAGCATGGTATATACCATATTCTTCTCTTTTTCTTAATACAGACGCTATTACATTCGCAGCATCGAGCGTATAGGTGGGCGTCATCACAATATCGTCAACAACTTGAATCTTTTCCCCTGATTTTGCTTTTTTAGTTATCGCATCTACAAAATTACTCCCTTTCCCACTAGGACCTACCAAGCCGAAAAGGCTCGATACTCTAAATATATAATATTTCTTTTCCCTAGATGTGTTTCCAATCGTGGTAAATCCAGTATTTCCAAATGTAGTATACAATTCGCCTCCTAGTTTGGTTAGTCCGTATATGTTTATCGGCGATGGAGGGGCATCTTCATCATACTGTTTATGTTCTTTTCCGCTAAAAACATAATCTGTGCTAATATAAACAGGGACCGCACCTATTTTTTCACATCTTTTAACGACGTTGCTTTGACCCATGGTATTTATATTCATAGCCTGGATAGGATTTGATTCGCAATCGTTGAATTTATGGTACGCTGCCGTATTTATTACATAGTCCACATCTTTTATTTTTTCCAGCGATGCAACATCTGTTATATCTAATTCTTTATGCGTGTAACCCACAGCATCGTTCCCGAACACACGCATGAGGTCATGTCCCAATTGTCCACTTGAGCCTATTATACCTACTTTCATAGAATTTCACCATTTACTTTTATGCTTTCAAGCAACTCGTTCATTTCAAGTAAATGTTTGTACCATCCCACGGTATTTGTTCTTGGATTTTCTTCCACTATTCCATTCAGAAGAGCATCGTAAATCTCCTTTGCAGAATCGAATGCGTTGTGTTTCGTAGAATACCCAAGCCCCTTTATTTTATCAAAATTCACCTTATAAGACCTTGTATCGGGCGAGCCATACCATTCAAATCTGAATTCGCCAAGTAGTTTTTCAGATATCCCTTTTGCAAGGTCATAAAGTTTGTAGTTCTCTTCATTCGAACCGACGTTAAAAATCTGCCCGTTTACAAGTTCAGGTTCGCTATTCATTACATGTATAAACGCATTCGAAGTGTCGCGAACATGCACAAAGGGTCGCAACTGCGTGCCATCACGCATAAGATTTAGTTTCTTATTCTTGAAGATACCAAGAACCATGCCATTTATTGCAAGGTCAAATCTCATTCTGGGTGATATCCCATACACAGTTGCTTGCCTTAATGCAGTTACCACAAAATCTTTTGAGGCTAACTTTAAACTCCCCTCTGCTTTTAAATTAGCGTGCGCATAGGTTGTTAATGGATTTGTAGGCGATTCCTCAGTCATTATTCCAGGATTAAAACCGTAGATGCTGCACGAAGATGCAAGGATGTATCTTTTCACTTTATGCTTTTTAGATAACTCAGCAACCCTTTTCCTACCTTCAAAGTTTATACTCATTGTCTTTTTCGGGTCGAGTTCTCCGCTAGGGTCATTCGAAAGCGCAGCAAGGTCCATAACAACATCTATTCCCTCAAGAACCTTACCGTCAAAATATCGAATGTCATCCTTAAGCCACTTGAACCCTTTCCTATCGAATAGAGGATGACCTTTCGTTTTGTCCAGAAAAAAACCTCTATCTAAGGAGACTACATCGTAGCCTTTATTCAGAAGTTCCTCGCAGAGAACAGAGCCGATATATCCAAGCCCGCCCGTTACCATTACTTTCATTTTAATTCCCCATCTTTCATTCTTATCGCTCTTATTATCTTTGTTATATTTTGATTTGTTATATTTTAATATTGTTTGTTATTATATGCTTACTTCTCATTTCCTTCTTACTCATTTGAGTTTAACTTTATTTGTTTATATTCGCATTCCAATCAAAAGGCTTCCCATTCGCGGTCTTTATACTATCCCAAGGTCTTCTTTCTTCGTCAGGATTCTGCCTATCATATGTTTTTGTAGTAAGATAGACGGTAAGAGAGGGATTAGAACTTACAGTCTTTGTGCCGTGCCAATACTTGCCCGGAATACGCACTATTTGCAATCTCTTATCACTTACCACAATCTCATCCATTACTCCTTTCTCTTCGTCGAATGCGCAGATTTTCATTGAGCCCTGGAGAACAATAAAATAATCGACCTGTCCACGAAGATGCCTATGCCAAGCCCGAACAACTCCAGGATAACTATACGAAATGTTCACCTGTTGGGGAATGTCATCTTGTGTAAACTCCTTCCAATCTATTCGGAACCCCTCTGAAAAAAAACCTCGTTCATCAGGTCGAATAACTATATCCCCCACGGCAACACCAGGCAGTTTACCTACTTGCATCCCTATCTTCTCTATTTTTTTATCATTTGTTGTCATAATTTCGTTTCTCCTTTTACATTTACTTTTATGTATTTCACAAATACAGATGTAAACAAAAACTCAATTACAATATTTATTCCTTTCGCATGTTCTATTCTTATCAACTCAACCTCGTTAGAAAAGCCTTAAACTACTCAAAATAAAAGAAAATAAAGGGATTAAAATCAATCCAATCATATTATCTTTCTCATCGTTTACAATTTCTTTATCTAATACTTTATCTAATATGTTCCTGCGACATATATCGGAATCTCAGTCTCCTCTCCGCATACTATACATTTACCTTTTAAAGAAACTCCAACTGGAACTCCTAATATCTTCTTATCAGTTGCATCTTCAATCTTATGTCCGCATGATTCCTTGCCGCACCAAGCCATCTTAAGTATGCCCGTTTGCTCCTTTGCTCCACCTAGATTATCGATTTGTGTTATGCCATTGTCTATAATAGACTGTGCGCGGTTCCATAGATTTTCGCTTATTTTATCGAGAATTTCGTTTACTTTCTTTACAAGTTCTCCTCTTGGAAAAGTCCCTTTCTCATCGTTATCTCTTCTTGTATATGATACCACATTATCTTTTATATCCCTTGGACCCAGTTCAAGCCTTAAAGGCACTCCTTTCATTTCCCAATCATAAAATTTGCTCCCTGGTCGCAGGTTCCTTGTATCAAGTTTAGTTTCAAGCCCTGCCTCTTGAAGTTCTTTTTGAAGTAATCTTGCTTCGTTCTCTACACTTTCTTGTTTACCTTTCGCAAGGATTGGTATTATCACAACTTTTATAGGTGCGACAGCAGGGGGCAATATTAATCCTCTATCGTCGCCATGAACTCCAACAATTGCGCCTACTAAACGTTCTGACATCCCATAGGTAGTCTGATGAACATATTTTCTCTCGCCATTTTCTGTTTCGTATGTGATATTATACGGCTTGGAGAAATTCTCTTTATACTGATGGATAGAAGCCAATTGCAATGCTTTTCCATTTGGCATTAGTGTATCTACACCTATTGTATAGTATGCACCTGCGAATTTATCCCAGTCAGGTCGCCTTGCAAGGACATAGGGCAAACACAACTTCTTTGCAATCTTTTTCATGATTTCTAAATCCTCTTTTATTTGTCTTTCCGCATCTTCGAAATCAACATGGCAGGTATGCGCTTCGAAGAAATGGATTTCTCTAACTCTAATAAACGCTCTTGTCTGTTTCGTTTCGTATCTGAAAGTGTTCACGATTTGATATATCTTCAAAGGCAAATCTGCATGAGACCTAACCCAGATTGAGAATATTGGATACATTGCAGTTTCAGAAGTCGGACGAAGTAAAAGTGGAATTTCAAGTTTGTTCTTTCCGCCGTGAGTTACCCAATATACTTCTTGCGAGAAACCTTTTATGTGCTCTTCTTCTTTTTTGAATTCAGTTTCCGGAATAAGGAGCGGGAAATAAACTTCTTCATGCCCTGTGGCATCACACTCTTTTCTGATCTCGCGGTCAATATTTGTCATGAGTTTCCAGCCATATGCAGGCCAGATGTTCATTCCTTTGATAGGATACCTTTTGTCTGAGAGTTGTGCTCTTTCTATTAACTCGTTATACCATTCTGAGAAATCTTCGTTTTTCTTTGGCAATGCCTTCTCATTTACCGCAAGCGCAGCATAATCTTTCTCATTCGGAACATTCTCATTCTGAACAATCTTTTCAGCCATCATCTTCCCTCTTTTTACCATTTTTCCAATTTTTTCGGTTTTCTCGATGGTCATGGTCATTCGGTTTAAAATCTTTTTCCTGAACTCATTTGAGAACTCCTTTGCATCTTGGAAAGATAAAATGAAGATAAAGCATAGGACTATTAAGCCTAGTAAACAATAGAACCACGATAAAAACCATTAAAAATCGGGCTATTCTCTAAGCTTCACTTCGTATTCCATTAAATCTATTGCCAAAGTTGTATTTGGAAATATCTTTTTAGCTTTTTCTTCGAGTATGGGAGTATCTTCGAGCGTATATCTTGGCGAGATATGGACGATAAACAATCTTCCTACATTTGCTTTTTTTGCGATTTCTGCGGCTTGGGTAATCGTGGAATGACCGTATTCGTTTGCTTTATCTCTTAAATTATCGTCTACCATCCCCTCATGGATTAATATATCACATTCTTTTGCAAGTTCCAAGACACTTTCACAAGGTCGTGTATCACCCGAATATACAATCGAGCGTCCTTTTCTTTTTGGTCCTATTACCATTTCGGGTGTGATTTTTTTCCCTTTGTATTCTATAGTTTCGCCATTTTGCAGTTTGCTATATAGTCTTCCTGGGGGTATGCCAAGTTGTTTTGCTTTATCGAGGTCAAACAACCCTTTTCTGGGTGCTTCTTCGAATCTGTATGCAAGTGTAGGAACTACATGGTCTGCGGATATAGCCTTTATAGAATATCCTGCGAAATCTATGCATTCTCCATCTGAAACTTCTCTTATATTTACATCAAAATCTCTCGTGAAATAGCCTACAGAAAGGAAAAGATTGAGTATATCCTTTGTTCCTATTGGGCATAATATTTCTAAAGGTCTTTCTCTATTATTCAGTGCCATGGACTGCACCAAGCCTGGAAGTCCCAGAAAATGGTCGCCGTGAAGATGTGTAATGAGGATTTTTTCAATTTGCATAAATGAAACAGAAGATTTCATTAATTGTCTTTGTGTACCTTCGCCGCAATCCATCAAAATAACATCTCTATTGTGTTGGAGTGCAATTGAGGTTACATTTCGTTCTTTCGAAGGCCAACTTCCACCAGTGCCAAGGAATACTAACTTCATTAAATAACTGAATGGCTTGCATAAGATTAAATTTACTACTTGGTTTAATATTTTCCTTTATGCTTTTATACTCGATTTTATCTACTTTTTACATGCTTCCTTAACCTTCCTTATCCTATTATCCTACTTTCTTCTATTAACCACTCTTACCCTACCTCCTTAAATAGTAAGAAAGCAATTTTGGCTTGGGGATTTTATGGCAAAAACCGAAACTGTAAATAAGGATAAGGTGCTCGAACTTGCGAAAAAATATGAGAATGACATAGTGAAATTTTTGCGAGACATAATAGCAATTCCAAGCACATCCTGCAAGGAAAAAGAGGTTGTGGAGAGAATCGCTAAGGAAATGGAAAAGGTCAAACTTGACAAGGTCTTTATAGACGATTTTGGCTCTGTAGTAGGTGTTATTGGAAATGGAAAGAAAAAGGTCCTTTACGATTCTCATATAGATACAGTAGGTATTGCGGACCCTACGGCTTGGAAGTTTGACCCCTTTAAGGGAAAGTATGAAGATGGGATAGTATATGGAAGAGGTGCGTCAGATAATAAAGCGGCGATTGCGACGATGGTTTACGGCATGAAAATCATAAAAGAACTTGGGCTTGAATCTGATGTTACTTTGTATTCTGCGGGGATTGTGCAAGAGGAGGATTGCGACGGCCTGGCAGTCCGATCGCTTATCGAAGATTACGGCTTGAAACCGGATTATGTTGTTCTTGGCGAATGTACTAATTTGGATATATACAGGGGACATAGAGGCAGAATGGAGATTAAGATAGTAACCAAGGGAGTATCCTGCCATGCATCTGCACCCTCAAGAGGCGATAATGCGATATACAAGATGATGCCTATTGTTAAAGGTATCGAAGATATGCAACCTAAATTAAAAGATGATAAGTTCCTTGGCAAAGGTACAATTGCAGTTACTGCGATAGAATGCAAGACAGGCTCATATAATGTAGTGCCTGACGAATGCACGATATACATAGATAGACGTTTAACAGTCGGAGAAACAAAAGAGACAACAATTGAGGAATTGAAATCTATAAAAGGTGCAGAGAATGCAAAAATAGAGATACTACAATATGATTCTCCATCTTACAAAGGATTTAAGAAACCTGTTGAGAAGTATTTCCCAACTTGGGTATTACCTGAAGAGCATGAGCTTGTGAAAGCAGGTGCAAAAGCAGCAGAGATGGTGAGAGGTTCCAAGCCGAAGATTGATAAATGGGTGTTTTCGAGTGATGGGGTATACACAGCAGGTATTGCAAAGATTCCCACAATAGGATTTGGGCCTTCGGAAGAGAAATGGGCACATACAGTAAACGACCAAGTCAAGGTGGAGCATCTTGTAAAAGCGGCTGCATTCTATGCGCTCTTCCCGAGTGTGCTTGCTCCTAAGAGTAAGAACTAAATCGTGCAAAGAATTAGACTGTTTAGGAACGATGAAGGAACAGATTAGGAACAGATATCTGTCAGTTCAGGTTCGAGCGCATTCATTTTTTTAACTGCGCTCTTAAGCATTTTTTTATATAAGAATAAAGAATATGCAAATGAAGGTATGAGCATAAGATATATAATCTGAATGTATCCCAAGTTGTAGAAGGTTTGTGGAATTAACTCATATTCTGCGAGTTTACTTGCCATAAGGGGAACAGTTATTAGAAGAAGTGGAGGAGTAATTAACCCCAAGCCTGCAAACATGTAAATCATGGCGCTTTGTGGACTTATCTGTTTTCGTTTTGTAGTATGAGATTCTACTTTCATAGGAAAATAAACTGATAGAAAATTTCCCAAGCCGGCAAAGATTAGAATAGAGCAAAATGAGAATAAAAATGAAGATAAAAAATGCACGAAAGTTGAAAAGTAAGCACAAAAAATAAAGAGAACGAGGAAAGAGATAGTAGAACCTACAATAAAAATAACTGTATTCTTTGCTATGAAGATATTTTCTCTTTTACATGGAGTAGAGAGTAATAACCAAATACTTTTTCCCTCAAGCCCGAGTGAGTTTTGACCTATCTGTGGAACAATCGACCATGGGATTCCCATTGCAAGCATGTATATCATCATTTCGGGGAGTTCTACATAAGATGTGTTTATTAGAAGGACAAAAGAGATTAGAACAGGCGAGAGAAAGACCATTTTTCTTGATGGGTCTCTTATAAGATATGCCCATTCTTTAGAAAAAATAGCATGAAAATCTTGTTTCTTGGGAGATAGAAGGGGATTAATTTTGCTAATTTTGCTATTTTGAGTCTTCATGTTTATGTTGTATCTACGATGTATAGGTTCGTAAAATTTTCTTTCTGCGATTGATATGGTTATTGGTATTGGTAAATATGCGGATAGAATGAGTAAAATTATAAAAATAATGGGATTATTTCCTTCGAGGATATTAGATATGTATGCTGGAGGGAAGAACCAGATGAGTGGATATATGTTAGGTGAGAAGTTTTCGTAATTTACAAAAAAACTTGGAATAATCTGGGTAATGCACACGAAGATGATGAGTAATAAAATACCTAAAGCGGAAAGGGCATCTTTGTAACTTCTGTTAGACGAGCAGATTTGAAATGAGATGGAGATAAGTTGAGAAAATGAAAAAGAATGAATGAGAAAAATTAAGGTGCAAAATAAAAATAGAAGTGCATAGGCAAAACCACATGAAAGATATAATGCTGCAAGAATTGCAAAAAGAGGAGGTATAATTAGGAGTGTAAGTGCGTCAAGAAAGTTACCTAGTACTCCTGCATAAATGATATTTTTAATATCTACCGGATAATGTAATAATTTTGAAATGTCAAAGCCCAAGCCAAAGCCTATTCCAAGTATAGGTCTTAGTTGGTATATTGTGAAAATCGAGGTAAAGGTAAGAAATATAATGGAGAATAAAGCATCTTTATCAGATATGATGATATGGAATAAAATCGAGGAAAGCGGGAGGATTGCTAGAATTAAGGTTAAGGTAAAATAGAGAATGAGCGTCTTTTTTCCGTATTTCAGGGTGCTAGCCAATATATTTTCTGTTTGTTGCACCCGCAGAGTGTATAATAGCCAGGTTAGTTTGTATAACCTACGAACCAAAGAGAACATTATCCTTTTCTCTCTTTGTGAATATTTTAAATTTTCCTAATAGAAAGTGGCATGTAGCGCAAAGAAAATATTTCGTAGAGAGAGCATAAGGGAGAGATGACCAAATTAACAGACAAGCAGATAAGATGGATATTTAAGCATGCGGTAGACCTAGGGGACTATGATAAATTTTGGATGTCGAGAAATTACGGAGTAAGCGTAAGGAAAGTAGAGAAATCGGTAAAGATATACATGGATACTACACTTTTTGCAAACATCTTGCCTAAGAAATTATCCTTCGGGTTATTCGAGGAATTCGATAATCTTGCTTGGTGGCGGAAGAATCACAAACTCAATCCCTGCATCTTTGAAGAGGTCAAGAAATTTATCATCCGGGTATTTCCTATAGGTCACAAATCTTTTAATTTTAGCATTAACTAGCATCTTTGCGCATAGAATACATGGCGAATGTGTGCAATACATGGTTGCTCCTTCAGTAGAAATTCCATGCAATCCGGCTTGGATGATTGCGTTCTGTTCTGCATGTATTGCTCGGCATATTTCATGTCTTGTTCCTGATGGGATGTTCATTTCATTTCGAAGACAACCTAAAGATAAACAATCTTCGATTCCTGCAGCAGCACCATTGTAACCAGTGGTAAGAATATGCTTATCTCTTACAAGTACCGCCCCTACATGATGTCTTAGACATGTTGACCTTTCTGCAACTACCGAAGCAATCTTTAGAAAATATTCGTCTTTTGACATCCTTTTTTTACTTGGTTTTTGATTATTACTTTGATTCTTATTTGCATCCTTATCTTCTTCCAAAAATACACTCTCCTTATCTTCTATTTCTTGCTACACTCATACACCACATCTTGTATATCCGCATCCTTTACATATCGAACAACTTCCTTCTTGTACCACCGGGTCGCCACATTCTGGGCATACTCCAACTACATTCGGAAGTTCCGAAATGTGGACTTTCTCAACTCCTTCTTTTTCCCCTTTTATTGCTTTACAGGTATCACATTGTGATAAGATATAGTTCTCCATCGCCCTTGCAATCGCATCTGGGCAGGATAATACCGCCCCTCCTCCAGATATCGTTGGCGAAGGACATCTTATTCCTCTTAACTGCTTTATTATAGATTCTGCATCTACGCCTGCTCGCAGAGCAAGCGAGACAAGCCTTGCAATCGCCTCAAGTTGAGACATTGCACAACCACCTGATTTACCCATTTGCACAAATATTTCACAAAGCCCGTTTTCGTCTTCATTTATGGTTACATAAAGATTTCCACATGAGGTAGTGATTTTCTCTGTTCTCCCATGTGTGTATTTTGGTCTGGTTCTAGGTCGTGTCCTTTCTTTTGTAGGTCTCATTTTTGCTAACACTTGTTCTCGTCTACTCCCTTCACGATATACCGTAATCCCTTTTACTCCAAGCTTATAGGCAAGCAAAAACGCATTCTTTACGTCTTCCCACGTCGCAGATTCTCGAAAGTTGATTGTCTTTGAAACTGCATTATCCACATTGGCTTGGAATGCCGCTTGAATACGAACATGCCATTCGGGCGATATATCATGTGCATTTACAAACAACCTGCGCACATCTATAGGGATTTCATCTATACATTGCACGCTCCCTTTTTCTGCAATCTCTTCGATAAGTTTTTCTGAATAGAACCCTCGCGCTTTTGCTATACTTTCAAAACGCTGATTTACCACGAGCATTCTCTCTTTCTCGAACGCAAGTCGCACATATGCAACAGAATATAAAGGCTCAATCCCACTTGAACAATTCGCAATCATAGATATAGAACCCGTGGGTGCAATCGTCGTCAAGGTCGCATTTCTGTAACTGTATTTTCCTTTTGCATTCTCCTTAATCTCTTTTTTATAATAGATACTCTTTTCAAAATTCGGAAATGTACCTCTTTTTTTCGCAAGTTCGAGCGAGGCTTTTCTTGCTTCTTCCGCAATAAATTTCATAACATTTTCGCCTATTCGAACTGACGCATCTGTATCATAAGGCACGCCAAGCATTATTAGCATATCTGCAAATCCCATAACGCCCAAGCCTATCTTCCTGTTCCCTTTTGTCATATCCTCGATTTTTTTCAAAGGATACACATTTGCATCAATCACATTATCGAGAAAATGAACTGCTATATGAACTGTTTTTCCAAGCCTTAAAAAATCAATTTTAGACATGAGTTCATCAATCATCTTGTCGAGTTCTTCTCCTTTTAATCCATCCCAAACTGTAACTGCAGGTTCTTTCTCTCTTTCAGATATCTTTACAAAATGCGCAAGGTTGATAGAACCTAAATTGCATGACTCGTACGGTAAAAGTGGCTGTTCACCACATGGATTTGTAGATTCTATCCTGCCAAGTTCAGGTGTGGGATTTGTTTCATTTATTCTATCTATGAATATAATACCAGGCTCTCCATTATCCCAAGCCGATTTACATATCTCGTCAAATAATTCCCGAGCCTTCACTCGTGCGGTCTCTAAGTTGCTCCTTGGGTTAATAAGTGATATTTCACCATCAGAAAAAAGAGCCTGCATAAATTCGTCTGTTATAGCAACTGATAGATTGAAGTTGTTAAGTCTTTTCGGGTCTTCTTTTACATGAATAAATTCTCTAATTTCAGGGTGGTCGATTCTGAGAACAGCCATGTTAGCGCCACGACGCACGCCTCCCTGCTTCACCACGTCTGTGGCAACATTAAATGCTTCCATGAATGATAACACGCCAGATGCGATTCCCCCAGTACTTTGCACTATGTCATCTTTAGGACGCAATCGTGAGAATGAAAAACCAGTTCCCCCACCTGATTTATGAATAATTGCAGAATTTTTTATAGACTCAAAGATGGATTCTATAGAATCTTCAACTGGAAGAACAAAACATGCGGAAAGTTGCTGAAGTGCTCGCCCTGCATTTATTAAAGTCGGCGAATTCGGCAAAAAGTCAAGTGTCGCCATTGTTTCAAAGAATTCGTTCTCTACCTTTCTGATTTCTTCTTCTGTAATCTTTTCATAAATAGAATCTACTTTTGCAATGGTCCTTGCAACACGTCTGAACATCTCCTCTGGGGTTTCAACTACTTTACCTTCTTCGTTTCTTTTAAGGTATCTTTTTTCGAGAACAAGCCTTGCATTTTCAGAGAGCATAACTTTTCCCGTAAATGCACCCGATTTTTCATCATTACTCATTTTATCTTCGTTGCTCACATTAGATAGTAATCATTCATAAGTATTTAATCACTTCTAAAAACAAATGGAATAACAAATGGAATTTATCCCGAACTTTTATCAACCTAATCTTGTAACATTTATGGACAAACATTATAAAAAATAGTTTATAAAAAATAAAAATAGGAATAACTCCTCGAAATTGATTTTCTCATCTATTTTTCTACTCATCTTTCTACTCAACATCGATTTTCGATTTACTCAACTACTCTCTTTTTTTCGTATTACAATAGCAATCGAGCCTAAGATAATGAATGCAAGCACAAATGGAAGACCACAGGGGCCTCCTCCAGTTGTTGTTTGTGATGGCGTGTATTTATGTGTTGTTGTCCAAGTTCCATTTGCACCAGAGATACTGCATGTCGCAACTGCCTTTAGTATATGCGTCCCCTTCGATAGGCTCTTCGGAAGTTGATAGTTGCATTGATATGTGCCATTTTCTCTTACCCAAGCCTCAATAGGTAATATATCGTCTAGATATACTGTTACGCTTATCCCAGTAGAGTTAACAACGCCATTTACTGTTATTCTCCCTTCTATCACCATTACAGAATTCGGCTTGAACTTCCCTGTGGAGTTCATCGTAATCGAAATTGTGGTTGCTGTTATAGGAATTGATTGCAAGAAACTGCGCGAATTGCCATTTGCATCTCTCGCCGTAATGTTCACTTCAAAAGGTCCTCTCATGGGTTCAATTCTTGCATAGTATCTGCCATTTGAGAATTCCATCTGAACCGTCTGTTCTTCTTCGTTGCGAATATAGGTCAACTTAACCGTAACTGCGCTTCCACTTGTAACGATGCAGGAAATTTCGATATAATCCCGACTTGTTGGCGATATCGGCGAATATACAACATCTGATATTATTGGCAGAGTAGATGTAATAACGCTAAACGAAATAACAGACGAATTTACACATCCATTTGCATCGCATGCCATAATTCTATATGTCCCATCCGAAGTTACAGGTCCGAGAACTGCATTGTATGTAACTCCATTCCCGCTCATTGTTACATTATGATAACTCCCACCATAATATGCAACTAAAGTTAAAGTTGCCACGCCAGTATTGTTTGTTATGTTTGCGTAGATGGTAACTGTCCCACCAGATTGTATTGAATTTACCACGGTATAACTTACGATTTTTAACATTCCGGGCTGAGTGATTGTTATTGTGCATTTATTCGAAGATGCGGTATTTCCTGCATTATCTTGGGCTTCAATCCAATATTCTAACGAACCTGCAGATAATGGTCCTATTGAGGTAGAGTAAATACCAGAACCTTGGTGTGTCATCGTTTGTTGATACGATACTCCATTATGTACATAATGGAGAATTACAGTAGATACTCCTGAATCATCTGTAACTGTAGCCGAAATGCCTATTGGGAATGGCGACACATCCATATCTGAAAGTTGAGTAACATCTGATATCGTAGGTGGCGTGGTGTCAGAACTTGCAGGAAATGTAAATGTGATATCTTCGCGTGCAAGATAATTCCTCTGCGTTGTTATTGTCAATACATTTCCTACCCAGTTATATGTAGTATTTGCATGTGGCAGGAGTGTGGGCTGGGGAAGTGTTCCAAATTCATAGATATATTTTACATTTCCAAGTGGATAAATTCCTCCGTGATTTAAGGTAGAATTAATTTTCTTTACACCTCCCGGAACTTGACCTATAAGTTCTATTGTTCCTGAATACTCAACATGGTAACATATATTCGAAGTTACACTACCCACCAAGCCTGAATATGATGAGGAAACATTACCCACGGTCCTGTACACCTTATCATTCAAAGCAAAATAGCGAGGCTCGATTTCCGGCTCAACTGTGTTCACACTTGTAGATGAAGTATCTGTTTCTTCTCTTGTACGGTTGAGATTCTCAATTTCAGATTCTGATACATATCCGTCCCTATTACCAAACATTGTATCGTACAACAATCTTAACAACTTGCTCATCGAAGGAGAAAGGTCTGCGCTCCCTGACAACTTTATATTTGAGAAAGAGTTGAAGGTATATTTTAAGGTTATATTATCAAACATTCCAAGCCCGGGATGTAAGGTATGATTAATAATACCTGATGTAAGGGTAATTTCAGTAACTTCTGCTCGAATATTTAGATATCCATTTGCAATCATCGATGCAATGGTTCCGCCAAGTAACGAAATACCCCTCTCGAAGGAGATTATTGCAATCTCCCATGTCGAAGGGTAAAGTTCAAATTCATACCTTCCATCAGATTCAACAAGTGTGTATTCTGTATATTTTTTCACTTTATCTATAGCAAAAACAATACCTAGAGTTCCAAGTTTCTCGCCCATAAATACATAACCATATAGATTGCAAGTTCTTGCGGGGATTTGCATTACAGTAAGATGTAGTGTAAGGTCTGAGCCATCGATAGTAAACTCAACTGGCGTAGAGGCATTGTATCCATATACTCCGCCTGCTTCTACTCTATATGTGCCATTTGATAGTAATAGTGAGAATTCACCAGTTTCATTTGTTACGGTTGTACTATCGATATATCTTGTCCAATTCCCTTTTATTAGTTTATAGAATGTTAAAGGCTGTAATGACAATTCTTTCCCTGTATTTACATCACAAAGCGTTCCATTTACCGTATATCTCATTTCTTCAGCCGATTCCGTAGAATTGTATAAAACAAAATTCTGTGTATAATTCACGCCATCTGCTAAATTCAACTCTATATAAGAAGTATTCATTCCAGAATAAGAACAACTTATATTGTAAATACCTGGTATTAAATCTGCCTGATAATATCCTGTTTCGTTCGACATTGTTCCAGTGGATTCCTTATTTTTGTACGTCCCAATCAAATTAAAATCTATATCTGCATATCCTATAGGCTGACCATACGAAGTTAGCACTTTTCCAGATATTTTTACGGTTGCCTGGGGTTTCTTTGTCATAGTTACAGTAAGTTCGTAATTTCCATCTCTTTCAAAATAGATTTCGTTATTCCATGTGTAATACTCCCCATATTCGTCATATACATTAATATTATATACAGAAGCATAAAGGTTGATCGACGCCTCTCCAGAGGAATCCGTATATTCATCAATGGTATCCCCTAAAGGCGTAGTACATGACATAGATATCTCTGCATTAGATATAGGTGTGCCATTCTCTGCCTTTACATGGCAAATCAAATTAACGTTCTTTTCCGGCTTGGGCTCAAGTGTAAAGTTCATCCATTTTACAGAATGCGCTTTTGTTATCAATCCTGTATATACATTTAACATATCAGCCCGAGATGCATTTACTCCAAAAATCCCCGCTGGGACATTCATTTCATAATATCCTAGAAGATTTGTAAAAGTCATATTAGTATATTTTTCACCCGAAGATAATGCGCTTAAGTCAGCCAGGGTAACCCAGACAAGTGCACCTAGAAGTGGATTACCCAAATTATCATACACATATCCTTTTACAGTTGCGTTTTCCTCCGGCTTGGGTGTAAGTTTAAAATCTATCGTTATGTTTAACCCTGTTACTATATAAACTTCTTCAGATTCTGAATAATAACCTTCTTTCGTCGCGGTTATTTTGTAATAATCAGGTATTACCTGTTGTTGATAGAAACCAGATTCGTTAGTAGTTGCTTCGTAATACTCTCCGAAATCTCCAGAAAATATAACTTTGGCACTTTGTATTGGCAATCCTGTCTTTTTATCTGTTACAGTGCCGTTAATATGTGAAAATGACGCTGACAATGGAGTAAGGGTTACATTATACCAATACTGATTACCGACTGAGACGGTAATTTGGTCATTATGCAATGAATAACCACTTTTTACTACATTTATGCTATAATCGCCAGAAGTTAAAAGTTCAACTTCATAATAGCCGCTCGAATCTGTATCGTTATAAACTGGAACTCCAACTCCTACAGGTGAAAATTTGATGTTTGCATCACTAATCCCAATCATTGTAGTGCTATCATTGATAAATCCACGCACAAGCGCAGTTGGTAATCTCGTGCTCTTAATACAATTTTGAGTAGATTCCGAAGTAGTTATACCTATAGATCCACCCTTATCTTCTTTTCCAAAATTTTCGTCATGAACTCCCTTTAAAGGAATAAAATAACAAGACGAAAATACAAGTATAAAGACTATCATAAACACAATCCCCATGCCGGCATATTTCTTATTTTGTTTTTCTCTTTTCATATTACCACCATTTAAAAGTATAGTTGCTTACTCGGTTATTTACATATTACTTAAAAAGACTTTCTATATTGAGTTAGCAGGTAGTATCCAATAATTCAAATTTGCTTCTCTCCCGTTTCATATTATTGAAATTCTCTCAGCATATCCTATTAATCTCTTCAATAGTAGGACCTGACTGTGCGCCAAGCCTTGTTACTTTTATCGCTGCAGTTCTATTTGCAAACTCAACTGCAGACCTAAGTTCCAAGCCTTTAGAGAGTGCATAAATCAATCCACCTGCAAACGAATCTCCGCCACCTACTGTATCTACAACATCGACTTTGTAGGTAGGTATAGAAAAACGTCCTTTTTCTGAAATCACAAAAATCTCCTCTTTGCCCCCTTTGAGAATATATGTCTTTTTTCTCCCTATGTATTCAGGTAACATAGCGCACACATCGTTTATATCTTTATCTTTAGGCAAACCTAGAAGGTCTTTTGCTTCCTTCCTGTTTACTATTACATAATCCACATTTTTAAACACATTTTCCATTATTCTATAACCTAGATGCGATTTTGCACGACCTGGGTCAAATGATACTTTTGCTCCACTTTTTTTTGCAATTTCAGATGCCTTTTCAAGCGCATCTATGCTTGTCCCTGTCATATGCAACCATTTAGTATTACTAATGTAATACTCATTAACTTCCTCAGGATAGAGAGGTTCATTTGCACCTACCATCTCGACTATTTCAACTTCGCCTGTCTCTTTTACAATCACGATAGACATTCCAGTTGGTTTGAAGGGGTCGATTTTTAATCCTGAGGCATCCACATTGTTTTTAAACAAATTATCAAAAAGATATCTACCGTTGTCATCAAAACCAACACGCCCAACTATTCCCACGTCCATCCCTAATTTACGGGCTTGGACTGCCACGTTGTTTGCAGACCCCCCGCCCCCTGCTTGCATATTGCCTAATGTAAATGTTGTCTTGTCAGGTACCGGAAATTCTTTTACATATGCCCTTATATCGAATACAAGATGTCCTATACATATTAGGTCGAACATCCACAAAAAGATATTTTATAAATGTAAATCCTTTATTTGCAAAATCCGCAGATATCTTTCGAGTTTAGACATTATTTTATATCTATAATGAGTTATGCTATTCTGTGTCAGAAGAGGAATACATATCAGTAAGCGACCTTGACAAATTTGGATATTGCCCTTTATCATGGTGGTTAAGTAGAGAAGGAATCGATGGAAGTGGCAAGAATATCAAGGCAGGTTCTAAACATCATAAAAAGATTGCTTCTAAGTTTGAAGAGATTAAGAAAAAAGAGGAAGAATCTAAATCTTCGGAGACTACAGTAATCAGCATGGCAATTGGGGCAACTCTTCTCTCGTTAGCAGGGCTCGTTATTTTTCAAGAACCTTTTGATATTGCATTCTCGAAGGCGTTCAATATCATATCTCTTATTTGGTTAATTGTAGCAACTTTCTTTCTTGTAAGATACGAATCGGTAGAAAATGTAACGGTTCGGCTTGGATATGAACGGTTAATTATGCTATTCTCGATGGTTGCAACTATACTTGCAGTCTTCTCAGTCCTTTTTCAGATATCCTCTGACGCAAAAGTTACTTGGGCGCTTGAAATATCCGCACTTGTATGGCTTATTGCAGCATCTGTATTCTTTTACCTTACTTTGCGTGATGCAAGAGAAGCGAAATTGAAAAGAGAGATTGCGAAACTTAAAGAAGGTTCGATAGAATTTGTCGATGCTCTCGAAGGGAAAGAAGAGGAGATAGTCTCGAAGAAATACAAATTGCGTGGAAGACCTGATTTAATCTTAGATATAGAAGGAAAGAAAATTCCCATAGAACTCAAAACAGGAAGAATACCTCGTGGACCTTTGTTTTCGCATATCTTACAACTTGCAGGATATTGTATTCTTGTTGAAGAGAAATTTGGGACTGTGCCGCCATACGGTATTCTAAGATATTGTGAAGACCTTGAACAACTCGAACATGGAGATTATGTAGATTATAAAATAGAATATACCGAGGAATTGAACAATACGGTTTTAGAAAAAGTCCAAGAGATGCAGGAGATAATAAAAGGTAAAAGCGTACATAGAAACCATAACAGAAAAGGAAAATGTATCTATTGTTCAAGGAAAGATAGGTGTCCTGAGCGGCTTGGGTGATTTCGAAGGTGGGTTAGAATAATTGAATAGAGTGATAATCATATTTTTAGGATTAGGATTGCGAAAGTGTTTATAATCTTAATCTCCAATCCTCATCTTCAGTATCTCCTTTGATTGGTTTTCTGCACTTTGGGCAATATTTTGTTCCTTCGCCTGGTGCATATCCTCTAGAGAAATCCTCTGCGCATTTTGTGCAAATATTGTTACCGCAACTATGTCTTACTTCTACTGGACGTGTTTTGCATATCATGCATTTTTCAGAATCCTGTTTTTTTGGTTCGTAAACTTCGCCTAATTTTGGTGTGTAACTTGCTTCGAATTTATCTGTTCTTTTCTTTTCTGCGTATTTATCCCCTTTTACTTCCTTGAATTCGAATTCTCCTTTCTTCTGGTCTGCAAATTTCTGAGCATATGCGCCTAGGCGTTCTGTTTTTTCTATTTTTGGCGAGGATACATCTCTGAACTCATATCCACCTTTGAACGATTTTAGGCTTATATCTTTAGTTGGAAAAGTCTGTTCTGCGCCGAAAGTCTTCAAGACTGCGAGAATCTCCTTTGCTCTGTATATGCCCACATTTAGCCTTATAACAATATTTGCAAGACTGCGTTCTTCTCTTGGCATCTCTAAGGCTTGGTGGACTTGGCGTTCAAGCGCAGGTTCTAAAGTGCGTGAAGGTTTGATTTCCATCTCGTCTACTTTCTGCATGTAGTCGAGCACTCTTTTTGCTTCTGGTATATCGAAATTTGGGAAGTTCTGCACCACATCAGCAAGCGTTAAGTTG
>Ga0207433_10003807_pt1 | contig 28528 bp, 33 predicted proteins | sample YelNatPaOPGAMG01_FD_187559 | JGI IMG/M metagenome (GOLD analysis project Ga0207433, IMG submission 187559) | Hot spring thermophilic microbial communities from Obsidian Pool, Yellowstone National Park, USA - OP-RAMG-01 (SPAdes) (version 3) | ecosystem: Environmental > Aquatic > Thermal springs... | reverse complement strand
TAACATGTTTTGGAGAAGAGGATTCAACATAGAGAGTGTCGCAATAGGAACAGCTGAACAAGAGGATCTGGCGAGGATGACAATAACCATTAAGGGTGAGGAGAGGGATGCAGAGCAACTAGTAAGCCAACTCGAAAAACTGATAGACGTACTAAAGGCTGCAAGGCTAGATCCGCAGAAAGCAGTGATCAGAGAGTTGGCGCTTATCAAACTCAACGCGGCTGATCCGAAGATAAGATCAGACATATTCCATTACGTCGAAGTCTTCAGAGGTAGAATAGTAGATGTTTCTCCGACATCAGCTATCGTTGAGATAGTCGGATCAAAAGACAAAATAGACGCCTTCATAAACCTGACGAGAGATTTCGGTTTGATGGAGGTCGCTAGGACAGGAGAGACTGCACTTATTAGGGGGCCAGAATCTGTAAGAATAGATGTATGAGGTGTTTGAGATGGCGAAGATATATCATGACCAGGATGCAGATATGAAATATCTTGAGGGAAAGACAATTGCCGTATTGGGGTACGGAAACCAAGGCCGCGCCCAAGCCTTAACCTTCAGAGATTCAGGTGTGAACGTAATTGTCGGTTTGAGGCCTGGCGGTAAATCTTGGAGGCTCGCCGAACAGGAAGGCTTCACACCTATGACGGTGGATGAAGCTTCAAAAAAGGGCGACATAATACATATGCTCTTCCCAGACCTCGAGCAACCAACCGTATACAAGCAACAGATAGAACCAAACCTCAAGGAAGGAAAGACACTCAGCTGCTCACATGCCTACAACATACATTTCAAGCAAATAATACCTCCAAAGAATGTCGACGTCGTCATGGTCGCTCCAAAGAGCCCAGGATCTAGGCTTAGAGAGATCTATAAGGAAGGTTTTGGTGTACCATCATTGATAGCCGTCTACCAGAATGTTTCAGGCAAGGCAAAGGAGACGGTGTTAGCGATGGCCAAAGCCCTGGGGTCAACAAAGGCCGGAGTCATTGAGACAACATTCAAGGAGGAAGCTGAAACCGATATAATCGGCGAACAGATAGTGCTGGGTGGAGGTTCAATGGAGCTAGTCAAGAAAGGATTTGAAGTTCTAGTTGAGGCAGGCTATCAACCGGAACTCGCATACTTCGAAGTTGCAAACGAGCTGAAACTCATGGTAGACCTCATGTACGAGGGTGGATTGACCAGAATGATGAAGATGATCTCGCATACAGCCCAGTACGGCAGCCTTACGGTAGGCCCCAAGGTTATAGATGAACATGTCAAGGAAAATATGCGTAAGGTTGTGAAGTTTGTTCAGAGCGGCGAATTCGCCAAGGAGTGGAGCGGTGACCCGAAGAAGAGTATGGAGAAGCTGAATAGTCTGATGCAGGAGCTTGAGGCCCACCCAATCGAGAAGGTTGGTAAGGTTATTAGACAGATGGCTGGGATAGAGAAGGGCGCAACGGCTTACTAACAGTAAATAGCGTATATCGTAATTCAAGTACGATATACGCTATTTTACTAACGTTTTTATATTTGTTATTCATAATGTTTGTACGGAAAATGATTTAAGATGTCCGATATGAATATCTTCGAGAAGATACTGGCCAGAGCATCAGGGAGGAGAGAAGTCACCCCAGGAGAGATAGTCGAAGCCAACATAGACATGGCTATGATTCATGACCTGACAGGACCCTTAACACTAGACTCCTTCAAAAAGATAGGAGCCTCAAAAGTATGGAATCCAAATAGGATAGTCATAATCTTCGACCACCTGATTCCAGCAAGCACAGTAAGGGCAGCAACCCACCAGAAGAACCTCAGAGAATTTGCAAGGGAGCAAGGAATCAAGAGCCTATACGATATCGGTCAGGGAGGAGTATGCCACCAAGTATTCCATGAGAGAGGCTACGCAAGGCCAGGGGAACTGATAGTGGGTGCAGACTCCCACACATGCACATACGGAGCATTCGGCGCCTTAGCCACCGGAATAGGTTCAACTGAAATGGCCGCAGTCTTCACTACAGGGAAGATGTGGTTCAAGGTTCCCAAAGCCGTAAAGATATCTGTTAGAGGGAAACTCAGGAAGTACACAACCCCAAAAGATCTCATACTCAAAATAATAGGAGACATAGGGGAAGGAGGAGCTATCTATAAAGGATTAGAGTTCACGGGGCAAACATTCAAAGAAATGAGTATCGACGGCAGACTCACAGTATGCAACATGGTTGTTGAAGCAGGAGCAAAGGCAGGCATCGTCCCACCAGACAACAAGACAATAGCTTACGTCAGGGCAAGAACAAGAGAAACATTCAAACCGATCTTAAGCGATGAAGGTGCGAGATATGAAGACATATTAGAGTACGACGTGTCGGATCTCCAGCCTCTCGTGGCATGCCCACCAACTGTCGACAATGTTAGACCAGCCTCTGAACTCCAAAACGTGAGTATAAATCAAGTGTTCATAGGCTCATGTACGAACGGCAGGATGGAGGATCTGCGCCTGGCCGCATCGATCCTAAAAGGTAGAAAAATAAGTGAAGGTGTAAGAATGATAATCAGCCCAGCATCCCAGGAAATATACAAGGAATGCCTCAGAGAGGGGCTGCTGAGAACATTCGCAGATGCAGGGGCGATAGTAACCAATGCAACATGCGGTCCATGCCTCGGGGGACACATGGGACTACTGGCCCCAGGGGAAGTTTGCATAAGCACTTCAAACCGTAACTTTGTAGGTAGAATGGGAAGCCCAGAATCGAAAGTCTACCTAGCCAACCCAGCAACCGCAGCTGCCTCCGGAGTAACAGGCCACATAACAGATCCAAACGAGTTGAGGAGGAGATGACTTGACAATAACAGCGAAAATATTGAAGCTGGGAGACAACATAAATACAGACGTGATAATCCCAGGAAGATATCTTGAGTCAATAGATCCTGATGAACTTGGAAGACACGCCCTCGAAGGTTTAGACCCAACATTTCCACATAAGGCAAAGGAGGGCGTAATCTTGGTCGCAGGGAAAAATTTTGGATGCGGCTCAAGTAGAGAGCAGGCACCAATAGCCTTGAAAAGCGCAGGAGTTAGATGCATCATAGCAGAATCGTTTGCGAGAATATTCTTCCGAAATGCAATAAACATAGGCCTACCAGTACTCGAATGTGAAGGAATATCGCAAACAACCTCTGAAGGCGACACCCTCTCAGTAGACTTGGCAAATGGAATAGTTGAAAACAAGACGACAGGAAAAGTAATGAGAGCCAACCCCCTACCTCAATTCATCTTGAAACTGATTGAGAAAGGTGGGCTGATACCTCACGTGAGGGCTCTAGTGGAGAAGTCATGAAAAAGCTTAGAATAGCTCTGATCCCAGGCGACGGCATAGGTCCAGAACAGACTGAGGCAACAATAGCTGTTCTAGAAGCTGTTCAGCAGAGGTTTGGCTTCGACATCGACTTCGTAAAGGTTGAAGCTGGAGATGAATGTTACAGGAAAACTGGGGAGGCGCTTCCTGAAGACACTATCGAAGCCATCAAGAATACAGATGCCATCCTCAAAGGACCTGTAGGAGAGATGGCAAGGGACGTAGTAGTCAGATTGAGACTCATGTTTAAACTCTACGCCAACATAAGACCAGCAAAATCCTATCCTGGAATAGAATGTTTAAGACCAGACATAGACCTAGTCATAGTCCGTGAAAATACTGAAGATCTATACAAAGGTATTGAGTTTACACTAGACGAATCAGCAATAGCTATAAGGGTAATAACAGCCAGCGGCTCAAGAGACATCGCCGAATACGCATTCAAACTTGCAAGAGTTAGAAACAGAAAGAGAAGAGTCACAATAGTCCATAAGGCAAATGTTATGAGAGTCACCGACGGCCTCTTCAGAGAAGTATGTTTCAACGTGTCCAGAGGATATCCTGATATCGAAGTCGACGAACTATATGTAGATGCAGCCGCCATGAATCTGATCCGAAAACCCCAAGAGTTCGACGTCCTAGTTACAACAAACATGTTCGGCGACATACTCTCAGATGAAGCAGCTCAGCTGGTAGGGGGGTTGGGTGTAGCCCCATCAGCCAATATAGGAAGAGACTTCGCCCTCTTCGAACCTGTACACGGCTCAGCTCCAGACATAGCTGGGAAACAGATAGCCAACCCATGCTCAATGATACTGTCATCAAAGATGATGCTCGAATACTTCGGTGAAAGGACAGGTTTAAACAAATATTTTGAGGCTGCTGAGAAAATTGAATGCGGCTTCATAAAAACCTTAAAGTCAGGCCTCACAACACCTGACCTGGGTGGACGGAGCAAAACGTTAGAGGTTGGGAAAGCGATAGCCAAAACAATAATCGAGGGAGTGTAAGTGAACAGCCAGGATGGAAGAGTGAGAATATTCGACACGACATTGAGGGATGGAGAACAAACCCCCGGCGTCTCCCTAACCCCAGAGGAGAAGCTCGAGATAGCTATAAAGCTCGATGAGCTGGGTGTAGACACCATCGAAGCCGGCTTCCCAATAGTATCGAAGGGCGAGTTTGAAGCAACAAAACTCATCAATAAGCAAGGTCTGAAATGTGAGATCTGCGCCTTAGCAAGGACAAATCAACAAGACATAGACGCCGCCCTGAACTGTGAAGTTCCATGCATACACCTGTTCATTGCAACTTCAGAGATCCATATGAAATATAAATTGCAGATGAGTAGAGAACAAGTTCTTGAAAACGCTGTGAAGTGGGTAGAATATACGAAGAAGCACGGTGTAGTCGTGGAGTTTTCACCTGAAGACGCAACTAGAACTGATCCAGACTTTCTGAGGAAAATACTCGAGGCTGTTGAGGAGGCTGGAGCTGACAGAATAAATATCCCAGACACAGTTGGAACAGCAACTCCTGAGAGGATGTTTGAAATCATAACAGACGCTGTGAGAACCGTTAAGGTTCCTATCAGTGTCCACTGTCACAATGACTTCGGCCTAGCTGTAGCAAATTCCCTCGCCGGTGTAAGGGCAGGTGCATCGCAGGCCCATGTGACGGTGAATGGTCTAGGCGAGAGGGCTGGAAACGCATCCCTTGAAGAGTTCGTGATGGCCCTACATCTATTGCAAGGTAAAAAGACTAACATAAAAACCCGCCTCATATATGAGACTTCAAGACTCGTATCTAGGCTGACGGGAGTCCCTGTCCAACCCAATAAGGCTATAGTTGGTGAAAATGCCTTCGGCCACGAGTCGGGGATACATACTCATGGAGTCTTGAAGAGCCCATTAACCTATGAGCCGATCGATCCGGAGCTTGTTGGAAGGAAGAGATGGTTCCAGGCAGGTAAACATGCCGGTGGACACGGCATAGCTGCTAAGCTTGAGGAGGATGGTTTACATCCAACCCAGGAACAGATGAGGGAGATAATGCAGAGGGTTAAGGAGATAGGTGACAAAGGAAAGATGGTGACCGACGCAGACCTATTCGCAATTGCCAAGGCAGTGATCGGAGGGGTTTCTGAAGAGAAGAGGATAGTCGACTTAAAGAATTTCACGGTCGTCACTGGGACAGAGGTTGTTCCCACATCCTCCGTCAAGATAATTGTTGATGGTAAAGAATATGTGACCTCAGAGACTGGAGTTGGTCCGGTCGACGCTGCAATAAGAGCCATACATAAAATAGTGAGCCCCTTAATAGATGTAAGATTAAAAGAGTACAGACTAGAAGCAACCACAGGTGGCTCAGATGCTCTAGCTGAAGTATTGATAAAGGTTGAAGATAAGGAAGGTAATGTGGTCTCTGCAAGGTCGGCTGGGGAAGATGTAGTCGCTGCAAGCGTTGAGGCTATGATTGAAGGGATCAACAAGATGATACTGAAGAGACGAATAAAAGTTCCTGAAGGAAAATAGAGGACCATCATATGCAATGAGTGATTCAAGGTGGCGAAATATAGAATAGCGATTCTTCCAGGGGACGGAATAGGTCGAGATGTCATCGAAGCAGCGAAGATAGTTCTTGAAGCAACGAAGCTCGACGCCCAATATTTTTACGGAGACATTGGATGGGAGTTTTGGAGAAGAGAGGGGAACCCCCTACCAGATAGAACCCTTAAGCTTCTAAGAGATACAGACGTATGTTTACTCGGCGCAGTGACATCGAAGCCTCCGGAGGATGCCGAGCAGGAACTTAACCCTGAACTAAAGGGTAAGGGATACAAGTATTACAGTCCAATAGTCAGGATACGGCAGGAGTTCAACCTACACACCAATATAAGGCCATGTAAGAGTTACAAGGGTAACCCCCTAAACTACAGGGATGGTATAGACCTAGTTATCTTCAGAGAGAATACTGAAGGATTATACTCTGGTGTAGAGTTCTATCCTCTGCCTTCAGAGTTGAAAGAATGGCTGGTGAAAAATCACCCCAAAATGAGGAGGTTCGAGCATACTCCGCAAGATGAAATAGCCCTCTCAATGAGAATAGTTACGAAGAAGGCTTGCGAAAAAATATTGACCCAAGCTTTCGAGTATGCTAAGAAGAGAGGATATAGAACAGTCACCGTCATAGACAAACCAAATATACTAAGGGAGACAGGAGGTCTCATGTTGAGGGAGGCTAGAAGAATATCCAAGAACTACCCTGGGATCCAGCTCCTTGAGAGGAATATAGATGCTATGTGTATGTGGTTGATGAAGAATCCTCTGGACTACTCGATCTTAGTAGCTGAAAACCTTTTCGGAGACATAATATCTGACTTATGCGCCCAACTGGTCGGAGGTCTCGGCTTCTCTCCAAGCGGAAACATTGGCGACGACTACGCCCTTTTCGAGCCTACCCACGGGTCAGCCCCAAAGTATGCCGGTCAATATAAAGCGAATCCGATAGCGATGATATTGTCTGTTAAGATGATGCTTGAATATCTTGGAGAGGAATCTATTGCTGAAAATGTAGAGAAGGCGGTTGCAGAAGTTATCGCCGAAGGGACGGTTAGAACCTATGACATGGGTGGCTGCAACAGCACCTTGGAAATGGCCGGTGCTATAGCAGCCAAAGTGAGTAAATATATGTGATTCTCGCTATTGACCGATATACATATGAGAGGACTTTTCAGGTGGAGATGTCTTCTCCCTATGCCTACTATCGAATTCTGTGAATAACTCTTTAAGGTCAATCTTCTTTGAGGCTAGGAGAATCATGATGTGAAACATTAGATCAGTGACTTCAGATACGATCGACCCTGACCTATCCTTCGCTGCCAATATAACCTCTGTTGACTCTTCACCTATTTTTCTCAGAATGGCGTCTTCCCCTTCATTCACCAAATTCTTCACATAGGATTTATTGTCTCCTGTCCTTATACGCTCCAGAATAACCTCATATATTCTGTTTAAAATGGAAGCGTCCGGTCTCACCTCTTCCATTTCTACAATTGGATTATGGAAACAGCTATCCCTACCAGTGTGGCAGCATGGACCAACCTGTTGAACCTGAATTAGAATCGAGTCTCTGTCACAATCTAAGATGAGATTTTGAACAAGTGAGTAGTGGCCAGACTCCTCCCCTTTCAACCATAGTCTTCTTCTAGTTCTGCTCCAGAAGTGAGTTTTACCTGTTGTAAGGGTTAGAATGAGGGCTTCCCTGTTCATGTAGGCTTGCATCAACACTTTTCCGTTGGATGCATCTTGAACAATTGTCGGAACTAACCCTCCCCCCTTCTCAAAATCTACCCTATCTGCAATCTTCTCCGCCTCGGCTACACTCATCTGTAGAATCATCGTCAAAACCTCCCATAATTATCCATTCGCACGTGAACACCATGTTCAGCAAGATATTCTTTTACCTTCATCACAGGGTATATTCCTCTGTGAAAGATGGATGCTGCTAAGGCAGCGTCTGCTGAGCCTTCAACCAAGACCTGCCTGATATGCTCAGGTTCACCTGCACCCCCACTTGCAATGATCGGGATGTTTACGCTCTCCGAGATCTTTCTCGTCAAGGGTATATCGTAGCCTTTTCTAGTTCCATCATAATCCATGCTCGTAAGCAGAATCTCCCCTGCACCCAACTTCTCAACTTTCTCAGCCCACTCTACAGCGTCAATTCCTGTAGGTGTCCTTCCACCATTTATATATACTTCCCACCAGCATGGCCCATGCTCCGTCTCAACAATTGTCTTATCTTCTCTATACTCGCAAACCCTCTTAGCATCTATTGCAACTACGATACACTGTGATCCGAAAGCCTCCGCCGATATCTTAATGAGGTTGGGATCCTCGACTGCACCGGTATTTATTGAAACCTTATCTGCTCCAGAAGTAAGCATCACCCTAATATCAGATAACGTCCGTATTCCACCACCTACTGTGAAAGGTATGAAGAGCCTCTCAGCAGTTCTGACGACTACATCGAGCATTATCTTCCTCTTCTCATATGAAGCCGTAATGTCTAGAAAGACTACTTCATCAGCACCCTCCATCCCATAAGTCTCAGCCAAAACTGCAGGGTCTCCCTCAACCCTCAAATTTTTGAACCGCACACCTTTGACAACCTTTCCATTCTTGACGTCGAGGCAAGGTATTATTCTCTTAACCAACATGTCTAGCAACACTCATGGCTTCAGCCAGAGTAAATCTCTTCTCATATAGAGCCGTACCCACTATTACTCCCTGAACGCCTGTCTTTGCAAGTTCGCGGATATCATCCAGATTCCTTATTCCTCCAGATGCTATCACAGGAATGCTCAAACTTCGGACGAGCCTCTTCACATCAATTAAGGCTGGCCCTCTCAATGTACCATCTGCATTTACAGACGTAAATATTATTGTTCCAACCCCTAGGTTCTCAAGCTTTTTTGCAACCTCAACATACTCTAAGGATAATTTACTTTTCCACCCCTCTATGGTTGGGCTGCCATTCTTGACATCTATCGCCGCTGCTACCCTATCCTTCCCAAAGATGTTGGAGGCCTCGGAGACAAGTTCAGGCATTCTAATACAGGCTGTTCCAAAAACAATTCTGGAGACTCCGAGGTTCATGAGATGTTTTGCTTTTTCAATACTTCTGATTCCCCCACCGACTTGGGTTCCGATCTTTGCAGACTTAATTATTCTACTAATGACATTCATATTGTCACCCAAACCTAAGGCGGCGTCTAAATCCACTATGTGAAGCATAGATGCGCCTTGGGATTGGAATAATTTAACTGCCTCCTCAGGATCTTGATAATACTCCCTGACTTGTGATGGATCGCCTTGGAATAGTCGGACACACTTACCTCTCAGCAAGTCTATTGATGGAATCACTATCATGTCTTTACTTCCTTATTGCTTTCACAAAATTTCTTAATATTCTTAGGCCCATCTCTCCACTCTTCTCAGGATGAAACTGTGTTGCAAAAATGTTTTTTCTCTCAAAGGCAGATGGAAACCTGACTCCATATTCCGTAGTTGCAGTTACAATGGTAGAGTCTTTAGGTTTTGCAATGTATGAATTTACGAAATACATATGTGAATCGTCAGGGATATTCTCTAGCAGGGCACATGGTCTCTCAATTCTTATGTTGTTCCAACCTATATGTGGAATCTTTACGTTTGCGGGCAGTTTAACAACTTCTCCTCTGATTATATCTAAGCCCCTGATAAGACCCCCTTCGTGGCTTGTTGTGAATAGAAGCTGGAGGCCGAGGCATATTCCAAGCAGAGCCTTACCGTCCTTAACTTCTTGGATTACAATCTCTTCGAGACTCGACAGATTCTTTTTAGCTTCAGCAAAAGCACCAACCCCAGGCAATACCATTCCATCTGAGCCTCTTATTTCTTCAGGCTCGCTAGATATGTCAACCTTTGCACCAGCCTTTTCCAAACCCCTCTTGACACTGAGAAGGTTTCCTACACCATAATTTATTATCACTATGGAGGTCACTACAGCTCGCCCTTTGTGCTCGGGATAGTTTTCAGCCTCCTAGGCTCTATGGAGCAGGCATCCTTTAAGGCAAGCGCTAAGGCTTTCGTCGCGGCCTCTACCTTATGGTGATCGTTACTACCGTATAAAGTTGTTAAATGAATATTTGACCTTGACGATTGGGCTAAGGACCTGAAAAAATGCTCTATATCTTCCTTCTTCAAGTCCTCAACTTCAGTATTCTCAATATTCAAGTCGATTATGGAGTATGGCCTACCACCTAAATCTACAGTTGCCCTAGCCAATGAGTCGTCCATAGGTACATAGGCTGAACCGAACCTTCTGATACCCTTCTTATCGCTTAATGCTTCATCGATTGCTTGACCTATAGTGAGGGCAACCTCTTCTGCAAGGTGATGTTTGAGGTCGCCTGAAGCCTCTATGTAAATGTCTATGAGGGAATGTTTCGACAGGGTTTCTATTATGTGGTTAATAAATATATTTCCTGTCTTAACACTATAACTTCCTGAACCATCTAGATTGACCTTGACCTTGATCTTGACTTCTGGAGTTGTTCTGTTTACCGTTCTCTCTCTCAAATCTCTAAACCTTCAATCATTGTGGGTATATTGTTTACGTCATATATGATTGCGTCAGCTTCTAACTCCATAAACTTGCTTTTTAAACCTTCAGGGTTTGGTGAAGAGGACAATGCCCCTATGAACACTAGATCTTTGACTCCTGAAGCCTTTACATTCCTTATCAAAACAGCGTCTGCGACTGTATCTCCAACATATGCAACTGTATGGTTCTTCATGGAGGAGATCTCAATAAGTCTTAAAAAAGATCTGGGGTCTGGTTTTCCAAGGTCGAGTTGTCGAGGATCTTCACCTATTATGTCCTCATTGAAGAACATCGCCTTCTCATCAAAATATTTTAGGATCTTATGTCTCCTTAGAGTGTATAGGGCTTCTTCTCGAGGTCTTTCAGAATATATTCCAGAGAGACCAAACCTCTCCTCTATTCTTTCTAGAGTTTGTCTTGTCGGAATTATTCTTTCCTTATCTATAAGACCCTTGTCGAACTTGAAGACTGCCTTTCTACCTGTAAACTTCTCATAAAGTCTATGGCCCAAATAGATCTCATCAAAAAGTCTCCTTAGTAGGTCATCTCCTTCCATCTTAAAAGGGCAGAGATATTCAGCGATCTTCAAAACCCTATCTTCAAGCTTAAAGAATGACTGTATCTCTCCCGGTATTGAAATGGGTGATCTCTCATCGAGTCTACCGACGAGCTTGTCCAAGCCTGAAATTCTATCATTTCTCATCATCTCGAGGTAAGTAATATTGATTCCTAAACGCGTAGCTGTAGAACCAACAACCCTAAGCATCTTGAGAGTCTTGTTTAAGCTGAAAGTTGTCTGTGGCCTCCCAATATCTCTAAACTTAACTTCTTTAATTACACTGTTGAGTAAGAGTACAATATAATACATAATTAAAAAATAGGTCAGGTTCCAATCATTGTTGAAAGATCCGGTGTCCTTGATTCTTTGTATGTCATCCTGGGTCACTAACCTTCCTCTATCCCCTTTGAGCCCAAGAAGTTTAAGAAAATAATAATCGACCGCTTTTATTATCGTTGACCTATACGAGTCTCTGTCGAACACTATAACTCCGTCACAGTCGAATATTATTCGTTTTATGCCAGATATTTTTTCAACAGAGTTTTCCCTCATTAACGTGTCTCTGTCTAATCCGCGGTATTTGCTATTGAACAAAGATTAAACCTCGTAATCTTTTTCATTTCTGTATCAATGTAGGTGTGGAACACAACTTAATAAATTTCAAAACATAAATATTCTTTTATTGTGTTAATATCAAAGTTGGCTGCATTTGCCATACGTACGTTCAAGACCACTTTCCGATTCGATTATAATACAATCTTTCATGTATTTCTGATTCTGATCGATTCAGCGTGGAGTTCTAACCCCTCGATGCTAGCTAATGTCACCGCAGTTTCAGCCATCCTCTTCAGCCCATCCTTCGAGCAATGTAAGTAGCTGATTGTTTTAAGAAAGTCTCTGACCGAGAGGCCAGAGTATATCCTTGAGTATCCGCCAGTGGGCAATACATGATTCGTACCAGCACAATAGTCGCCCACAGCCACAGGTGAGTACTTCCCTAAAAAGATCATTCCAGCATTCCTTACTTTTTTGAGTAAACGTTCTGGCCTTCTGATCATTAAGGATAAATGTTCTGGAGCTATTTTATCAGCCAAGGTTATCGCATCTGTAAAGTTTTCTACAATTATTATGATACCATTCCTCTCCAGAGTCTTGGCAGCAATCACCGCATTAGATGCCGCACTCACCATATCTTCTATGTGATTATTCACCTCTTTTGCTACTTCTTCAGAAGTAGTTATTAGAATGCATGTTGCCATCTCATCATGTTCAGCTTGAGCCATCAGGTCGGCTGCGACGAATTTAGCTTTTGCACTATCGTCTGCAATGATTAGAATTTCACTCGGCCCAGCTGGAAGATCAACTGCTACATGGCCACTAACGAGAAGTTTAGCTGCTGTAACGTAAATGTTTCCAGGCCCAACTATTTTCTCGACAGGTGTCAATGTCTGAGTTCCGTAAGCCATCGCTGCAATGGCTTGCGCTCCGCCTACACAGTAAATCTCGTCTACACCGGCTATCTCAGCAGCTACGAGAATATGGGGGTTGAATCTTTCTTTCGGAGATGGCGGGCTGCATAGGATAATTCGATCTACACCTGCAACCTTCGCAGGAATGGCGCACATCAGGACTGATGACGGGTAAGGTCTCTTCCCTCCCGGAGCATATATGCCAACTGAAGATATTGGCTTGGTCACTACCCCTGCCTTCACGTCTCGGCGGCGCCATTGGAATGTGAGCTTTTTGAGTTGCAGTTCATGAAACCTTCTTATGTTCGCGGCGGCTCTCCTCAGCGCTCTAACCTCTATCGGCTTAACTTTCCTGTAAGCTTCTTCAAGATCACTTCTTGTAGCTTTAACACTATTAGAGTCTAATTTCAAACCGTCAAATCTATATGTAAACTCAAATAAAGCGTCGTCACCCCTGCTTTTAACCTCTTCTAATACATGTTTAACATCACTCTCGACATGTTTCAAGTCTAGAGAACCCCGATTCACGATCTTCTCTAAATTCTCATCTTTGATGTCTCTGAGTTTAATTATGCGAATCAAGATAGTTGCCCCTTGGAGCTCAATTGTCGTCAATCACATTAGATATTTGTGTACGGTTACCTTAAAGTTGATCGGGCACAGTATCATACAATAGAAATAATAACCGTCTGCTAGAACAGGATCGATAGGGTGAATTCACATGGTTAAGGTTGCTTACCTTGGACCTAGAGGGACGTTCACCGAGCAGGCAGCAATCTCCTACTTTAATAAAAATGTAGAATTGATTCCATGCCGAGACCTTCCTGAAGTGTTTATGACAGTGAGTACAGGATCCTCAGAATTTGGAGTAGTTCCCGTTGAGAATTCGATAGAGGGTTCCGTCAACATTGCTCTCGACCTACTTTTAGAGTCTGATCTCAAGATCTCTGGAGAAGTGGAGCTTAGGATTGAACATAACTTGATAGCTAGGGCACCTATCGACTTATCTAAGATAAAGGCTGTGGCTTCTCACCCTCAGGCTCTAGCTCAATGCAGAAATTTCTTGAGGCAGAATCTTCCGAAAGCTGAGCTTATTGAAGTTGGAAGCACCGCAGCGGCTGTTAAAGCAATAGGGGAAAACGATTACATTGCCGCTATTGGAACCGAGTTAGCCGCCAAAATATATGGTATGAAAGTTATAGCGAGAAATATTGAGGATAGCCCAAACAATTTCACAAGGTTTCTGGTTCTAGGTCATATGGACGCCCCGCCGACAGGTAAGGACAAAACCTCAATAATATTTTCAGTAGTTCACGCCCCAGGGTCTCTATATGAAGCCTTAGGAGTATTTGCTAGGAGAAGAATCAATTTGACAAAGATCGAGTCTAGGCCTACACGAAAGAAGCCTTGGGAATACATATTCTACTGCGATTTCGAAGGTCACAGGACTGAAAGGCTAATTAAAGAGGCTCTGGAGGAACTGAGGGAGAAAACCATTCTTTTGAAGATTTTAGGATCATATCAAAGGGCTAGATGTTAACATTTGGGGAGAGTATTGAGTTAGCATTTCCTACTTCCTTGGAGTTGCTTTTTGAATAGCATATTGTAGCTTCTTTGGTTCCGATGTGTATAGCCGCATGAACTCCCCCCTCCTAGGATGCAATACTGATACAAATCTCCTCTTTTCATTTGTTTTGGTTCTGTAGTTAGGCCTCAAAGGTATCAGTCTTTTTCCATCAGTATCCACAGCTTTAGGTAGTATCCTATAATTGCTTGGGGTGATCAATATTGGAGCTGGAAGAATTAGCACTGTAAGTATGAGATATACCGCCATAGATACGAGTAAATTCGGATATTGAAAGACTAATATTTGAATGAAGAATATGCCGTAGAGAATGGCGACGTTGAGAAGAAAGATGAGTATAGCTCTATACATTCTCATGTTGCGGTCAGCAAGTTTGAGGTCAGTGGCATGGCCTTCATACAAAACTTCAAAATCAGCCATAAGATTCCCGATTCCAAAAGTTATAATGCTCTCTACAATTCTAGAGTTTCGTTTCACTATTTAAATCTAGCTCAATCAAATCCCAGCTTTAACCTGGAAAGGCCCTCTTCACATTATTGATTTAGGTGTATATTTAGCCCAAATCCGCCCTTCTTTATGGAAAGTCAAACACGGTTTATCCTGTTTCCAAACATCTGTTGGGGATACAGCACCCACAGGACGTTTAACTATGCCTTACCTTAAAAATTATGGCAAAACCTAAATAAGACACGACGAGTCTATGAAAGGTCCATTAGAGGGGACGTAACACTATAATGAGGTTCAATGCGAAAGTTTCGCTGCTGATCCGCACCTTCTACATAAATGGCGAGGTGTCTTAAGATTGGCAAGACTGTTTACAAGCAAAAGAGGAAGGTCAAGCTCCACAAGGCCGATCAGCAAGAAACCTCCTAGCTGGTGTAAGTACCTGCCGGAGGAAGTAGAAGCGTTAGTGGTGAAACTTGCTAAACAGGGTCACACCCCAAGCGTGATCGGCAATATTCTCAGAGATAGATATGGAATACCTCTTGTAAAATCTTTAACTGGAAAGAAGATTTGTAGAATTCTCAATGAATCAAATCTTGGCCCGACAATTCCAGAGGATCTTCAAGTTCTTCTCGGAAAGGCTGATTCCCTTGCTAAGCATCTGCAAAAGAACAAGCAGGATTATGTCAATAAACACTCGCTTGCCCTGATCGAGTCAAAGATACATAGGCTCGTAAACTATTACAAGTCGCGGGGGGTTCTACCTCAAGACTGGAAATATACTCCAGTTGCAGCCTCCGTTGATTAACAATGCTAAGTTCTCACAATCTATTCATGAGCAAGATTAGGGAGGCGGCTGAAGAAATTACTGATGCCGCATCGCATAATTCACATTTTCTTGTAGGTTACCATTTCGACGCCGATGGGTTGGCTGCAGCCAGCATAATCGCAAAGGCCCTTCATAATATTGGGGCCACGATGCATCTTAAAGTAGTGAAGCAAATTGATCTGGAGACTCTAGAGAATTTCCAAAGGGCAACCTCAGACGCTGTAGTATTGGTTGACATAGGGAGTGGATACCTTGACCTTATCAATAGGCTTGCAAAATCAAAGAAGATCTTTGTACTAGACCATCATCAGCTGAGCGGGGTCGACGACACGATAACACACGTAAATCCTCACCAATTCGGCATAGACGGTGGAAAAGAGTTGAGTGGCGCAGGAGTAGCGTACCTTATCGCCAAGGCTGTGAGTGAAGAGAATATTGCTCTCTCGCCTCTTGCAATTGTAGGTTCGGTAGGTGATATGCAAGATAGAAACGATAAGAGAGAGTTACGAGGCTTAAACTCAATGATTCTAAGAGATGCGATTGAAGCTGGGCTCATCAAAGTGGATACAGACATTATAATATATGGGAGGGAAACCAGACCCATCCATAAGGCTCTCTCCCACACAGTAAATCCTTTCCTTCCGGGCCTGAGCGGTGAAGAAGATAACTGCTTAGCACTGCTAGCATCCGCATCCATCCCTGTAAAGACTGGAGATAGATGGAGGACGCTTATGGATCTTACAAGAGATGAGAAGCAGAGAATGTTGTCTGCTATAATTGAATACTTGACTTCAAAAGGTTTTGAGGGTGCAACAGCTATCAATCTTATTGGAAATGTGTACACTCTTCTCAAGGAAGAGCGGTGGACCCCCACAAGAGACGCAAGAGAGTATGCAACTCTACTTAATGCCTGTGGAAGAATGGGTCGACCATCACTCGCTATAGCTCTCGGTTTAGGTGAACGCGGCGTGACTCTGGAAGAGGCCAGCAGAGTCCTCTCTGAGCACCGAAAGACATTGGCTGATTATATCTCATTCATAAACAGTAACCGAAAGGTAGTGGAGAGTTTCAAGAGTATGGTCGTGATTCACGGTGAAGATTTCATCAATGAGAACATGACGGGAGCCGTATCTTCAATGCTCTCGTCCTCCGAAACATTCCCGAACTGGCGCGTGATCGTTGTATCTGCAAAGACAAGGTCTGGCGACATAAAAATTTCAGCCAGAGCCAGTGAAGAGCTAGTTCGGATAGGAGTGAATTTAGGTTCAATACTTCAAAATCTAGCTAGAAAGCATGGAGGTTTCGGCGGAGGACACGATGTCGCCGCGGGAGCTCAGATCCCAAACTCCGAATGGAAAGATTTCATTGAAGAGTTAGACCTTGAACTCTCAGTTTTCTCCGAGAAATGGAATCCATAATCAAGATAATTCATAGAAACGCAGAGATCGCCCGATCAGTGGCGAAATCGGTTAAACCAGACAATCTACAAGCTCCGCCAGGATTTAAGATAATAACCAAAGTTAATAGGAGGACAACCATAACTAAAATATGCGGTAAGGATCTTGAGACGATAATATTCATTGTAGACGACCTGTTGCAATGTATTGATGCCGCGAATAAAACATTGGAGGCAATAGAGATTGAAGGAACATCTTAGAATGAACGCAAGAATTCTAATGAGGTTAAGTAGAGATGTTGAAGAAATAAAAAATGTGATCGGCGAGGCTGTTGAAGAAGCAAATAGAACTGTGCTGGTGAAGGGTGTATCTAAAGAGCATGTTGCTGAGGCTGCTAAGATCACTTCATGGAGAGTCTATGGTGACACTATTGAATTAAACGTTGAGTCAGGCCCTATGGTCAGGGCCACAGCTGGAGCCCTGAGGTTCAAGAAACTCATAGAAAGCATCCTTGGAAAGCGGCATAGAATTGGTGTGAGAGAGTTAGGGGCAGAGAACATAGAATTCTCAATATATACTGGATCTGAACCAGACCCCCATATGAGAGACAGAATAATGGCTATTCCAAACATATCAAAGATAGAATGTGGATCAGGCAGGGTGAAGGTGACCATAGGCCCAATGAGTGAATATGACCTAAAGAACAATACTCCAGACAGACTAATAGCAAGGGTCAAAGAGATTCTTGAAACTCCGGAAAAGTCGCATCCTACAATACAGATTCAACCAATCGTTAAAAGAGGAGATGAGAAAGAGGTAAAGTTTAGCAAGGACCCCGTTCAGACAGCCTTGGAGCTCGGATGGATCAAAGAATTTCCGGGAAGGGGGCAATGGATCTACACAACCCCCTACTCAGAACTATTCACCATCATTAGAAACATACTTATCGATGAAGTGGCAAAGAAATTGGGCTTTCAACAATTCATGCTTCCTAAACTGATACCTCTAAATGTAATGAGGAAGATGCCTGGATATTTAGACGATATACCTGAAGGAATGTACTACTGCTTCCCACCGCCAAGGGATCCTGAAGCTTTCAGAGAATTCAAAGAGACTCTGAAGCTCACCAAAAAAGTATCTGCAGAGAAGTTGAAGAAAGCTCTTAAAGATCCTGAGTATGTTCTGGCGCCTGCACAATGTGAACCATTCTGGCAATTTTATGGGCAGGAAACATTCAGCCAAGAAGATTACCCCTTCAAACTATACGACGCCTCAGGATACACCTACCGCTGGGAAGGTGGAGGCGCCGAAGGCTTGGTTAGACTGCATGAGTTTCAAAGGATTGAGCTGACATATCTCGGCACTCCAAAGCAAGTTGTTGAAATAAGAGATTCAATACTCGAGAGATGCATATATGTTGCAGATAAACTACTGGATATGGAGTGGAGGGTTACGGCAGCTATACCTTTCTGGGCGCGTGGAGGAATTATTGATGTTGACATCCATAAAAGTGATGAAGTTCCAGCCTACGACCTTGAGATATACCTCCCATATAGAGGTAGACGTGAATCGTCCGAATGGTTGGAGGTTGCAGGATGCTTCATCCATAAAAGGAAGTTTGTTGAGAGCTTCAATATTCGCGAGATCAAGAACAGGGAGACTTGGACCGGATGCTCAGGTCTAGGATTGACTCGATGGGTCGCAGCCTTCCTTGCAACCCATGGCTTCAATTATGAATCTTGGCCTAGGAATGTGGAAGAGCGCTTCGATAAGCGCTACATGATCCCTAAATCTCTACAATGGCCCCCTAAAAGATAACAAAATTTTTAGAGGAGTATCATTAGATCTTACCAGCAAACATTTTAAGTCGGTCGACATAAGACTGGGTCCATACTTGGGGGTCTGAAGATTGTCGAAGGCAGCTAGCAGAGTACGTGATAAATGGCGTATGAAAGAGTGGTATGCAGTGTACACTCCGTCATATTTTGGAGAGATAAATATCGCAAATATTCCATGTGCAGACCAGTCCAAGTTGATTGGAAGGGTTGTAGAGAGTACACTCTACGATGTGACAGGAGACTTCTCACATCAATCTATCAAACTGTACTTTATGGTTAAGGAGGTTAAGGGAGATAGGGTTGAGACTATTCTGAAGGGCCATGAATATTCTCCAGACTACCTCAGGAGTCTTGTAAGGAGGGGTAGCTCAAGAATAGATGGAATCTTCAAGGTTACAACCAAGGATGGATATACAACAAGAATCTCTGTGGTAGCTTTTACAAAGAGCAGGGTGAACATATCCCAGCAACACAAGATTAGGCTAATTATGCGGGATGTCGTCGAAGAAAAAGCTAAGAACTTGACTTACGATCAGCTCTGCCATGAAATGGTGCTGGGGAACGTTGCCAAAGCCGGCATAGGGTCGGAAATATATAATCTTGCAAAGAAGATAGCGCCACTACGCCACGTAGGTGTTAGGAAATCAAAGCTACTCTCCACACCCGAATTACCTGTTGAGGTAACGGTAGCTACAAAAACATAGTTCGCCTATAGTTAACCTCCTTCTAATACAATACCTAAACTATATGGATGTCCTCATTTCCAGCTACGTGCTGTTTATTAAAACTGCCCTATGGCAAGGATTTAAAGAAAAACATAACAGTCAGGTCTGTAGTTAATCTTATATGTGGAGAAGGGTCGCAAACCCTGAGAAATGCCATCTAGGCTTTGGATAGCTCACACATTATAAGAGCTTAGTGTATATTAGTTGTGTGAAGTGATAGTCATTTGGACTTCGGCTCCTCCGAGGGTAGCATAAAGGATAGTAGAATGATGCTCTGATGTGAATGGATGACTGAGTGCAATGAGAGCGGTTATCTTAGCTGCTGGTAGGGGTGAGAGACTATGGCCTTTGACTGAAAATAGGCCGAAACATATGATACCAATAGCTGGTAAACCAATAATTCATCATTTGATCCGAGAATTGAGAGCTGAAGACATTCGAAAAATAACTATAGTCATCAATTCGTTTGGGGAGACCATCAAACAATACTTCGCCGACGGCCGATCTCTCGAAGTAAAAATAGACTACATACATCAGAGAAAAATTCAGGGGACAGCGGACGCTGTTGCACAGTTGAAAGGTCACATAGCAGATGAACGTTTCATCCTATTCTATGGTGATCTCTACCTCTCCCCTAGAGCACTAAGAGAGATCGTAGCAGCCTACAGCGATATGGAGTTTGATGCAGCCATTGCAGCAGTGGATTTGCCAGTTCAAAATCAGTATGGTGTACTCGAAGTGAAGGATGGCTATGTAAGAAAAATCGAGGAGAAACCTGATCGTCCTATACCTGTCAGCCTCGTGAATGCGGGGGTCTACATTCTTGACAATAGAATATTCGAAGGGATTAAGGCGACAAGAAAATCTAGAAGGGGAGAGTTTGAGTTGACAGATTCGATAAATTATTTGATTAAGTCCGGTTTAAAGGTTAAAGCTATACCATTAGATCCTGACGATTGGGTAGATATAGGTAGGCCATGGGATCTTCTAGATGCAAACGAGAGAGCTCTAAAAAATTTAGAGCCAGAGGTTAATGGTTACGTGGATGATAAAGCTAATCTGGTTGGATCCATCACTGTAGAGCAAGATGCGAGAATATTGTCTGGTACGATGATAGAAGGTCCGGTATACGTAGGTCAAGGAACGGTTGTAGGACCGAACTGTTATATTAGACCATACACAAGTTTAGGTCAAAACGTCAGGATAGGAAACGGGTGTGAGATAAAAAATTCTATAATAATGAGTAATACAAAGATTCCGCATCAAAGCTATGTAGGAGACAGCATCATAGGCGAGAACTGTAATCTTGGAGCAGGCACAATCACAGGAAACCTCAGACTCGATGGGAGAACCATTCTCATGAATATCAAAGGCGCAATGATCAATAGTGGAAGGAGAAAGCTTGGTGCAATAGTTGGGGACAATGTAAGCACGGGTGTAAATGTCAATCTCATGCCCGGAGTTAAGATAGGTCCAGGAGCATCAATAGGCCCGGGGGTCACAGTATATAGAGATCTACCTTCAAATACTATGGTTAAACTGGAACAGAAAATCACCAAGATTAAGAGAAGACATTGAGCCGAGGAGGTGGCTGAGAGAGTGGTTGACATAGAGGAGGATGAGTTCAAGAGGAGATATCCAAACCTATGGAGGGAAATGATGCGGAATAAGCCCAACACGACGCTACGAGTCACAACAGTCAAGGTTGACAAGTTCAGAGGATACATTCCAGACGCAATAGATTATATTCGTAGATGCGATACCCCAGAGCAGGCTGAAGAGACTATTAAATATCTCCTGAAGAAAGGTGAGATATCGACCGACCGAGCTGAAAGGCTCCTCAAACAGTTGAGGACACTGGGCCTCAGAAGTTTTGGGGCAAAGAAGGAAGATGGATTTTACCTTAGAGAATCCGGGCTGATCTAGGCTCATCCAAGCTTTCCAGCATAGCTTTTAGGAAGGTTTATCAATCTAACCTCTATTGTAGAGGAGGCCGACAAGATCATCACACGTATAGGTGCTTGACATGCGGGCCTCATATGATTTGATGGGTCGATTCTGGCGCAGCCGCAGCGATCAGGTGAAAGAGCTGATGCGCCAATTAGCTGTAAAATGGCGTAGGGAACCTTCAATCATGCGTGTAGAAAGGCCCACGAGACTGGTGCGCGCGAGGAGTTTAGGTTACAAAGCTAAACAAGGCATCATAGTTGTCAGGGCAAGAGTTAGGAGAAGTGGCGCGAGGAAGAAGAGACCATCATCAGGTCGAAGGCAGAAAGCGATGGGTGTAAACAAGATAAAGTGGGCTAAGAGCCTAAGAAAGATCGCTGAAGAGAGAGTTGCGAAAAAATACCCAAACATGAAAGTTTTAAATTCCTACCCCCTATGGTATGATGGCAGATATTTCTGGGCAGAAGTTATTCTAATAGACCCAAACCATCCGGCAGTGATCAACGATCCCGAAATAAATATAGCCAAATCAAAAAATTAGAGACTCTCGGTGTCCCATACTGACCAGGATCCTACCCAAGGTTAAGCGTAGGGCCAGTTTAAAATACAGAATGAACTGGGGAAGAGGCTTCTCCATACCAGAGATATCTGAGGTGGGCCTCTCAACTTCCAAGGCTAGAAAGCTTGGAATAATGGTTGACCATCGTAGAAAGACCAAACACTACGAGAATGTAGAGCGACTGAAAGAGTTATTGAAGTGTGAAAAAGCTAAAAAACAATCTGAAGGAAATCCTAGGTGAAGTGGAAGTATATAACGGTTAATTCTGAATGGAGCTGAAGCGATGAGTCTAATCGTTATAAAGATAGGAGGCTCAGTCATAACAGAGAAGGATAAGGCGCCATTATTCAACAGAATCCTTATGGAGAAAATAGCGGATGAAATATCGAAAATTGGGGATAAACTTCTTCTCGTCCATGGGGCAGGAAGTTTCGGCCATCCAATAGCTAAAAAGTACTCCATACATGAAGGGTATCGCAGTAAGGACCAGCTGAAGGGTGTCGCCGAACTCAAGCAGTCAATGTCCTCCCTCACATTGATGATCACTGAAACACTTCTCAAGCATGGAATTCCAGTCGTACCTTTCCTCTCTTCAAGTTGCATGGTGGCTGAAGGGAGTCGACTTGTTCACGTTGACACCGAACCTTTCAGGCTCATGATCAATCTAGGTTTGGTTCCCATATGTAGCGGCGACGTCATTGCAGATTTGAAGTGGGGATTCAGCATAATCTCAGGTGACCAGATAGCTGTTTACTTAGCCACATCGCTCAACGCTAAGACGATCATTTTCGGATGTGATGTTGACGGAGTTTTCGACTCTGATCCAAAGAAGAATCCTGAAGCCAAATTGATAAGGACTATAACTCCATCAACCTTAAAATATTATGAGAAGTCACTTGGAGAGTCTACTGCAGTCGATGTAACGAAGGGGATGCTTGGAAAGATGAAGGAGTCATCAAGTTTTGTTTCACATGGAGGCGAGGTTATAATAGCTAACCTCAAAAGGCCGGAGAATATTACGGAGATACTTCATGGTAGAGATGTTCCATGTACACGTTTCATTCCAGAAATTACCCCACACTCCTAAAGAATAAACATCTAGGAATCGACAGATATTTGAACTCGATAAGATTCATTAATAGTATTGCCACCGGTGGAGGACCTTGTCTGTGATAAACATTCTGAACGAGGCAACTCGCATTGTTGACCCAATTATGTTGAAGTATCTTAAGAAAGGGGCTACACGTGAATTCTTACCTATTTTGACATATCCGATCAAAGCCGGTGGAAAGAGGGTTAGACCCGCATTAACCATACTGAGTTGTCAGGCATGTGGGGGAACAGTTAAGGATGCAAAACTACCCGCAGCGATGATAGAGCTAATCCACAATTATTCACTCATAATGGACGATATAATCGACCATGGAGAATTAAGGAGAGGCGTTCCAACTGTCAGAGCTAAATATGGAGACACGATGGCCCTCCTAGCCGGTATGTTCTACAGGGAAGCTATAAGCCAAATAGCTCAAGACTCACCTAATCCAAAAGAGATGCATGAACTTCTAATAAATACAATAAAACAGACGATAGAGGGTGAGAGGATGGATATTCTATTTGAACAGAGTGGTAGAACTGAACAATACTTAGTGGAACATAGATATGGGAGTATTCGACCACACCTATATTTTGAACTGGTGAGGAAGAAGACAGCCGAGCTGATAAGAGCCGCATGTGTGGCAGGGGCTATATCGGCGAACGCCAAAGGCCATCACCTGAATGCAGTCTCGAGGTATGGGAAAGATATTGGATTAGCATTCCAGCTAATAGATGACCTCCTCGACATATTTGGGGAAAAGACTGGCAAACAGAAGGGGAAAGACATCATTGAACATAAATTGGGAAATGCCGTAATAGTTTACGCCCTGCAAGAATTGAGTATACTCAAGCAGGAAAACCTCCTCCAGATCTTGAGGTCGAAAGATATAGATCAATATGCCTTAGAGGAGGCTCTACACCTACTCGAATCTACAAAAGCCAAGTCTAAGATACTTGAGTTAGCGAGGCTCTACGTCAGCAGAGCCAAGAGGAGCTTGGGAGTATTGCCTAAGACAGAAGCTAAGGAAAGCCTCTCGGATTTAGCCGACTTCATAGTGACCCGGCCATACTAGGCTCAAAGATACGTGAATTGATTTTTTTTGTATTTAGCTGGAGTTTATAGGAGCCGAAGAGAGCGGGTGACCTTATCTATTAAACTACTCGGCCCTGGGCCTATCCCGAGACACGTTAAAGTTCCGGGCTCCAGTTGAGTCAAACCACTATCGTGAACCAGCACAGTGGGCAAACTGTTTTTCTCAGCCTCATCCTTAAGTCTGAGCAGCTCAGCTTCAGAATAAACTTTCAAAATAACTTTACACTGACCCTCAGCAATCCACCTCCTCCACCAAGATACATGTTTCTTCCTAACATTCTCTGAGGCAGTGACAGAAGCATGTCCAACCTGTGCGGCGATCTTTCCCTTCCCCATCTTCAAGTCTTGCCTAACAACTACTGCCAACTTATATTCGGATTCATGAATCGCCAACTTTCATGCCTCCATCAACTTCTACATCAACGATTATGTTATATTCAATTTTTCAACTGCAAATTCATAGTCTGAAGGACGCCGTTATCTGTTAGATCTCCTGTATGAACCATCACGTTCGGCGGAGGCTCAAGGCCACTGATCTTCTTAACGACCTCATCGAACTTCTTCTCCACAAATTGGCCATACTTTGTGATATGTGTATCAGATAAGTAAACGATCCTGTAAACAGAATCCATCAAATCCACCAGCATATTCAGGTCATCTTTGAACAATAAGATTTTCCCCTAGGTTATTCAAATTATTAATATCCGGGTGATATGAAGGTAAACCGTGGCGATACTCAGAAGCATATAACAGTACGATGAAGGAAATGTTTGGATCATGCATCGCCATACCTTCAAGGAGATCATCAGGTTGAGGTAGACATGAATTTGATTGGAAAAGTGGTGAATGTGGAGTTAAGCGCAATCGTCCATGCAACTGAGAATGTTGAGAAGGTAAAGGAAGCCATAATGAACCTTCTACCACCAGCGACTCACGACTCCATAACTTTCAAAAGAACATATGCGAGGGGACACTACGGAAATCCAATAATGATCTTCTCGACAAGAGTGGGGAAGGAGACGTTAGCGAGAATGATCGTCGAGCATCTATTCTCAATTATGGAACCAAATATTAAGCAGGAGTTGAACTTAATTTTAGATAAGTCCATGGATGAAGATGGAAACTTCTATGTCAGACTCGATAAAAATGAGGCACTTAGAAGGAGGATTAAGCTGACGAGCAGAGACCCTATCAGGGTGAAGATAGGGATCAGGATGTGGCGTCCCACATTAGATATCGCGAGATCAACTCTGAAAGATTTGGGCTTGGTATAATGAGAAAATTCGCAGACCTGAATCTGAGACCCCCACTCAAGGACCAACATGTTCAGGTTGATATGGCCAACCTAGCATTTGAAATAGGTTTATCCCTCATCGGATTACGCTTCGATCCGAGAGTCTCTCCTACACAAATATCCTCTGCTGTTAAAACATTTGAAAGGGTTGGGCTTGAAGTTGCTGTCGGAGTTGAAATCTGCCCAATGACGAGGAGACAACTGCTAGATCAACTAAGAAACCTTAGAGGTTACATTGACATCTTGGCTGTTAAACCAACAGATTCAGCGGTCGCTTTAACAGCAGCTAAAGATAGCAGAGTTGACTTAATATCACTGGAACGTATGACGCCTCGAACCAAACATAGCATCCTCAGAATCTGTGAGCCACCAGTTGAGATCGAGCTATCCAGAATAATCTCTCGATCCTCGAGTGTAAACCATGCTTATCTAAATATCCTATGCCGAGAAGTGGAATTGTTGAATAAACATAAGGCTAGGGTTGTAATCTCCAGTGGGGCCAGAGACGTGTTGACGATGAGGTCGCCGAGAGACATGGCCTGCACCTTGGAGTCCCTAGGTCTCTCCAAGAGTGTTTCTCTAGACGCCGTTTCAAGAATCCCCTACATGATCTTTAGAAGAAACCGGGAGAGACGCTCCCCTAGATTCATCGGGGTTGGAATAAAGCTTGCGAGGTCTAGAAGCGCATGAAGAGAGCACGTTGGAGATACCTTCTCCTAAAAATAATCGGCGATGAATATTCAAGTGATGAATTCACAACCGCCCTGACGGATACTATCAGGGCATACTTCGGATCCGTAGGTTCAATTAAAATCAACCCAAAAATTGTTAGATACGAATCTTCGATAGGGAAAGCAATTTTAAAGTGTCAAAACGACTCTGTCGGTATCATAAGGTCTGCAATCACCCTTCTAACCCATATCGGAGATAAACCAGTCGCTGCCTTTGTAATAAAATCTTCAGGAACTATTCGCAGCCTCGCCAAAATTGGAAGCAGAAAAAATGTAGAGAAGATTAATGAATGATAAACATATCCCCTACTCCCAACGAACCTCAGGTTTCCTGATCAATCCATACACTAGGCCTACCACTCCCAAAACAACAATCGGGTAGCCTATAAAGATCAGGGTGCGGTCCTCCCTCAACTCAGGGATCCTTGCCTCAAAAGTGTATCTTACAGTGAGTGTCGCATCTTTCTTATATGTCGGGTCCTCTCTATTATCAAGAAGAATATAATAGAAACCGTCCCTCTCTATATTCACAGTCACATTGAAGTTACTTACACCTTCCTCTCTAACAATATATCTTACATCTTTAACACCGCCCCTCCACCTCTGGTACTCTGTACTATTCATCACAAACAGGCTTATCTTTCCCCTCTCCGTAGAGGAAGGGATGTTAACCTCCCCTTCAAGGCATACAGCCCATTTACTTTTCATCTCAATCTCCCTCACCGCAAAATCTCCTATTTGCTGAATCTTCAAATGGTCAAAGAGAATCCTCGTCTCGAGTTTCGGGACCTCAACAGTGTAAGTATATACTCCAAAGTTTATCATTAACAGACCAAGAATGATCATGGCGACACCTCCAAACATAGGCATAGCTCTCATGGCTTCCACCCCAAATTGTCAATATCGTCGCTCCATGAGGCTGCGTTAGATCGGACTCCCAAACTCTACACCACTCTTTTATTCGCCACTACCAACATCTAAATTTTATTAGCTGAGGCTGCCATATAAGGAAGAATTTTATTCAAACACATCTTCGAATATGCTCATTTAAATATGGTGGACTACTATAGGAACTTAAATGTTGAGTTGAGACGTACCACCTTAATATAAGATACTCTGGAATGGTTGCACCAGCGAGTTTGCAAAAGGTTTTTAGTGAAGTTGAACCTATTTCGATTAAAAAGTATCCCTATAGACAGGTGTAGGAATTGTCGATGTTTGCAGCTCCAGGAGCATATGACCGTGCAATAACAGTATTCTCACCAGACGGTAGGCTCTTCCAGGTAGAGTATGCCTCTGAGACGGTTAAAAGGGGCGCCACAGTATTGGGGATAGCCTGTAAAGAAGGCGTGGTTTTGGCGGCTGAGGAGAGGGCCGCATCCAGACTTCAGGACCCATCCTTCATGTGGAAAATCTTCCAGATAGATGAGCACATAGGTGTAGCCGTTGCAGGGCTGAGCTGCGACGCTCACATCCTAGTCGATCAAGCAAGAATATACGCTCAGAGTAACAGACTTATGTACGATGAGCCTATAGATGTTGAGACCCTAACTAGGAGAATTGGAGAGATAGAACAACTCTACACGCAGCATGGTGGCGTAAGACCTTTTGGAATATCAATGATTTTCGCAGGCGTAGACAGAAAGGGTAGCAGAGTGTTTTGGACAGACCCAAGTGGTGCCTACCTAGCATATAAAGCATGGTCGATTGGCGCAGGTGGAGAGGCTGCAAACGAGATACTTGAAGCGGAGTATCGAGACGACCTGACCCTCGAAGAATCGATAATGCTTGCCCTGAAGTGCATGTCGAAAGTTTTGGAAGGGAAGGTGATGTCCCAAAAGATTAGGATGGCCATAATACCAGCCGACACCAAGAAGTTCAGGAAACTATCGAATGAGGAGATAGAAAAGTATCTTAAGAAGCTCGAACCTGCGAAAAAGGCTCCTCAGAAATGAGCGATAAATACACAACCGCACGTATAACCATTGGAGGAGAACATTTCGAAATACTTGTGAAGCCAGATCTAGCCCTCGACTACAAGATGGGTAAGAAAATATCTATACCTCAAATACTGGCAATAGAGGAGATATATTCCGACGCAAGCAAGGGATCGAGGGCATCATCTGAAAAGCTTCAGAAGACATTTGGAACCACGGAACCTATCAAAATCGCCGAGGAAATCATGAAGCATGGAGAACTTCAGTTGACTACAACCCAGAGAAGACAGTTGATCGAGGAGAAGAGGCGAAGCATAATCAACTTCATATCCAAAAACTGTATAGACCCAAGGACAGGTGCGCCACATCCACCCATAAGGATCGAGCAAGCACTATCCCAGGTGAAAGTCTCTATAGATCCGTTCAAAAGTGCGGAGGAGCAGTCTAAAGAGATCATCGACATGCTGAAGCCTATAATTCCAATAAAAATGGAGCAGATGCGGATTGTGGTAAAATTGCCTGCACAACATGC
>Ga0207433_10003804_pt1 | contig 28544 bp, 1 predicted proteins | sample YelNatPaOPGAMG01_FD_187559 | JGI IMG/M metagenome (GOLD analysis project Ga0207433, IMG submission 187559) | Hot spring thermophilic microbial communities from Obsidian Pool, Yellowstone National Park, USA - OP-RAMG-01 (SPAdes) (version 3) | ecosystem: Environmental > Aquatic > Thermal springs >... | reverse complement strand
CTATACAGGTGCCAGTTGAAATACTTGTGATAGTAAATGGAAGGTTTGTAAACTTCAAAGCCCTTATTGTTATTGTCTCTGTCTGGGAATCAGAAGAAAGCCCTGCACGATAAACAGAAATCACAGGGAAACCAGCATAATAATCCCTGTAATAGAATGTGCCTGTGCCTGCATTAAATGTAATAATACTTGTATTCACCCAGGTGGCACTGGAGACCGAGAATTGACCTGAATTTGAGCTTGTGAAAAGGCTCACTGTCTCATTGAAATTCGTATCAGTATTTCCTGTTGAATCCTGTGCCACAACCACTATCTGGGGAGAAGTATCCCCTGCCCTGAGCTTGAACTCAGGGGTTGTAAATACTAATTGTGTTGCGCCTGCACCAGTGGCAAATGTAAGGGTCGGAACCCTCTGGAGCCTTATGTCATCCACCCAGACAGCACCCTGCCAGTCTGAATCAGTGACAAACCTGATATTTGCAATTGTGTCAGAAGAACTATTCCATTCACCTGTTTTGTACTCCCAGGCATTGCTGCCATTTGTGGATATAAGATGGAGGTCGGCTGCAGGAGATGGCCTGTCGTTCATATCCAGGTATGCCTGTCCCTGGCTTAAAGAATTAAAGAACCAGCAGGAGAGGCGATATGTAGAATTTGGTGTAATTGAGAAGGAGATAGTGTAGGAAGCCATAGGAGAACCGGTGCCAGAAGAAAATGCCTTCAGGGAATAATAACTGGATTTAGCCCTGTCCCTTGCCCTGGAATGTAAACTTGCTTCTATCCAGAAGTATGCATCCTGTCCTTCACCCAGTTCAAATGCAGGGTTTGGACACAGGTTTTCCCTTATTGTTATGCTGTTTGAAAGAGTGCCTGAAAACGCAGTAATTGTGTCCTGGCCGGGTGTGCTGGATTTTATTGAACCGGTGCACTGTCCATTTGTGTCAGAATTTGCCAGCGGCTGGGCAATGGTATCAGGTGGAGAACCCCTGCTTGAAACAATTGTGAGTTTTGTTCCGCTTATTGGATAGCCATAGGTATCAAAAATTGTTATTGTGATTGTAGCAGTTTCTATACCATCAGGAGGAAGGGTGCCTGTGTCAAGCCTTAAATAGGACAGTGTTTCATTTACTGACTGGCTAACAATACTTACAATCTGTGTATCTACCATTCCGGTGCGTGAGACAGTGATTACAGGGCTGCCAAGATTATTATCTTTATAATAAACAGTTGCAGCACCGGAAATAAGAGTGATTACATCTGTGTTAACCCATTCAGACTTACTAACAGAGAAGAAACCGCTGTTAGAAGAAGTGGAAAGGAAAACTGTTCCGCTAAAGGTTGTATCCCTTCCACCGCTGTCGCCCTGGACTTCAATAAGAATTTCAGGAGAAGGATTCCCTTTTGTTGTTATGAATGGAGGATAATAGAATTTCAGTTTTGTACCTGTGAAATTGACCCTCGCATTTGCCTTTGAATCCAGACGGACTTCTGTATCTGTAAGTGCCCTGCCATAAATCTTCAGTTCATCAATGATACCGTCAAGCCTGTTATTCTGATTTGAAGGAGTCTGCAACGGAGTGGAAATCGTATTTCCCCAGGAACCGCCAGTGCTGAATGCCTCCATTCCTCCATTGAAATACAACCTTGCGGTCCTGTTGTTGTCAAAATCAAAGGTTGCTGCAATATGGGACCACTTGCCGATACTTGCAGTAGAACTCGTGATAAGGTTAGCTTCCGGTATGTCATCATTGTAGTCCCACTCAATATTTCCAGAGGTATTATCCATAAATATGCGCCAGGAAATACCGAAGTTCTGCTTGTCTATTAAGCCCTGAATGCGCAGCTGGTCTGGCTTAAACCACAGAAGGATGCTGAAACTGGGAGAATCCAGGGCTGGATTTGCCGGAATCTGCACATAGTCTGAAATACCGTTATAATCAATTGCATAGCCCAGCCTTCCATTTGTCCAGCTGGCAGCGCTCATAAGAACTCCGTGGTTCTGGTTTTCAGTTGAGTCAAAAATCACTGCACCTGTTTCTCCATAATTCTCTTCAAAGGACCAGATTGCAACTGCTCCAGCACTGGAATATCTTGAGATTGTTATTCCATCACACACAGCGGTTATTGTATCCTCTCCTGCATAGAATGACCTCAGACTTCCGGTGCACTGTCCGTTTGCATCAGAATTTGAAGCAGGCTGGGTTATAATATCCATTGCGCCCCGGCTTGTGTAAATAGTTGCCTGCCTGCCTGATACAGGAACTCCGTAATGGTTCTTCACTGTAACTGTAACAGTGCATACTGAAGAACCGTTTGCAACAAATCTGTCATTATAAATGGTAATGTATGAAGTGGTTTCAGAAACTATGCCAGCAGTTATTGTAATGCTCTGCGTGTCAGGGCTCAGCCCAGGCCTGTAAATTGTAATTATATAATTTCCAGGGGTTGTATCCCTGTAATAGAAGGTCTTGTTGCCGTTAATAAACGAGGTGATGGTATTGTTTGAAGTACTCCATTTAATGCCATTTCCTGAGAACCTGCCTGTTGAAGAAGATGAAATAATGCTGACTGTCTCACTGAAAGCAGGGTCAATCCTGCTGAAATTATCCTGCGCCTGCGCAGTAATGGCGCCTGAGGTCTGTCCTGCAACAATTGTCTGAGGGGAAGAGGTAAACTTCAACCTCGTTGCAGTGAAATTAATTATATCTGGATAGACCTTTATATCATCAAAACAGACACTGCTTGAATTATTCCTGAGTGCAATCTTTCCATTTCTAAGAATATACTGGGTCTCGGTGTAGTCAATCCTGGGCTGGGTCTCATCATTTAGATACACCTTTATATTCACTGTATCTGAGCCTGAAACTACAATCTTGAACTTGTTCCACTGCATGGGATTAAAACCTGTATTCACCCAGGTCCTGTTTGAATGCCAGCCATCAGGATCGCTCTCTCCCAGTTCCAGTTTTCCGCTGGTGTGCAAAAGCACATAGTAATATGTATTTGTGGAGAGATACCTGAAACACAGCACTCCTACTTCCCAGGTATTAGAACCAGCAGTTATTGTTTTCATCCGAGCCTCAAAGGTGTAGTCCTGCCACATATAATTTCCTGCTGAAGAGAATGCAAGAGTTGTAGTATCACTCTCAACATATTCCTTATTGCTATTTACATACCAGGTTCCTGAACTCGGTGTCCAGTTAGGAGAACCATCGCTTCCCTCAGGATACAGGAAGAAGTTGTCTCCAAACCAGGGAATTGTTTTTCCTTCTGCTCTTGCAGCAACAGAATCCTGTCCAGCATACTGAGATGAGATTGTCCAGGTCGCCTGTCCATTCGCATCTGTGATCTGCGCTCCTGACGGACTCAATGCATCTGAATTGGTGCGCGAGACGGTCAGGGTTGCGGACTTCCCTGAGATTGGAAATCCGTATGTATCAATAACTGTCACTATTACTACAACTGATTCTGTGCCGGTTGCCTTACAGTAGAAGGGCCTTGCCCAGATGTATGAATTCGTCTCAAAGGTTGTAGGAGCAACTATTGTCTCGGACTGTGTATCTGCACTAAGCCCTGCGCGGAAAACAGTAATTATCGGATTGCCTGCATTGTTATCCTTATAATAGAAGGTTATGCTTCCATTCTGCATTGTGATTACTGTTGTATTGAACCAGGTGAATCTATTGAGAGAGAAGGATGCGCTGTTTGAAGTGGTAAGAAGTGTAATCGTACTATTGAAGGATGTGTCTTTCAGGCCCAGGTTGTCCTGCGCCTCCACTGTAATTGCAGGGGATGGATTTCCCTTTGTCATAGTAAAAGGAGAAGAAGTAATTACGAGCTGGGTTGCCTGAGCAGTGAATGTGACAGTTGGAATTCTTCTAAATGAAATATCGTCAAACCAGACATTCCCTGCAGGGTCCAGTTCAGTTACACATCTCACCTGTCTGGTTGAAATACTCATTCCGCTGTACCAGACTGCCTCAAGATATTCCCAGGCATTGCTTCCATTTGTTGAAAGAAGCTTGATATCAGAAACTGCCGGGTCCTCATTTTCAGGATCGTTCAGGTCAATGTATGCCTCTCCCTGGGTTAAGGAATTGTATATCCATGCTGAAATCTTATAATATGAATTCGGGGTAATGCTAAATGAGTAAGAAACTGAAGAGGTTGCAGAACCTGAGAAATTGCTCTCAAGCGACCACAGCCCTGAAGGTCTGTGCCTTGTGCTGGAACGGAAATGATTAAATCCTTCTGTCCAGTTGTAAGCATCTGAACCGCTTCCCTGTTCAAATGAGAAGTTAGGCAGGATATTCTGGTATATTGTATTCCCATCGCACAGGGCAGTTATTGTATCCTGCCCTGAAGTCATAGAGACAACCCTTGCATATACAACTCCATTTGCATCGGTTATGTTTCCATAAGGGTAGGTAATGGTATCTACGGGAGAGCCCCTGCTTGTATAAACACTGACCTTCCTTCCCTGAAGTGGATTAGAATATGTATCATAGATATAAACAGTTACTGTGCAGGGAGTAATGCCGTCTGCAGGAATCAGCGCATTGTCATTGACCTTTAAATAGGACAGCACTGCGCCCACCGGGGTATCAATTATTGTTTCAACCTGTGTATCTATGCTGAAACCTCCTCCTGAAACAGTAAGGGTAGGTGTGCCAATATCAGGGTCCCTGTAATAGAATGTAATTGACCCTCCATACATTGTCAGAACATTTGTATCCACCCAGTTCTGGCTGGAAACAGAAAACCTTCCGTTTGAATTTGAAGAAGAAAGTGTTATCTGGACTCCATTTACATCTGGATCAATGAATCCATCAGGACCCTGTGCCTCAACCGTGAACCTGGGAGAAGGAATACTTCTCACTATTGTAAACGGACCTGTGGTGAATTTCAGTTTTGTCGCATTCTCAACAAAATCCACCCAGGCTGGATATACCTTCACATCGTCAAAGTGCACCTCTGTATTGTGCAACCCATCTCCTGTATAATCATGAGCAGAGAGCATAATCTTCCCCCTGGGAACAAAGGGCACTCCGAGATAATTGTTATCAAACACATCAAATATTACATTGTTATCCAGCCAGACAATTATATGGTTTACCTGCACCCTCACCCTCAGGTCATGCCAGTTTCCATCCTTGTGAATGCTGGTTGAAAGCTGTGCAAGCGGCGGATTTGGACCTCCGGGATCAGCACTTCCGGTTCCCTGGGAAATCTTGTTTATCCATATCTGGTCAAAGCTTATCATATCAAGAGTATAGGCATTGTTCTGGTCAATCCATCTGAATCCAAGCCTTGCACTGTCCCGCCAGTCTCCGCCAAATGAAAGAATCCTGAATTTAAGTGTAACTTCATAATCAACCCAGTTCGGGTCTCCTCCACCATATCCATATGCCACATGGCCATCGTTTCCACTGTTCCTTCCTTTTAAGTAGCCGCCTGTCCTTTCCCATTCTCCCAGATATACGGTCCAGCCAATGTTATGGCCGGTGCCTGTTTCAAAATCGTCAAAGAAAAGAACAGATATGGATTTACTGTCTGTAAGGTTTGTTGCCCTCACTTCTTCCCTTCCTGCTGTAGAAGAAGAAATTGTCCAGGTTGCCATACCATTTGCATCTGTTGTCTTTGGGTTTGGAGCTGAAATTGTGGTTGTATTTGCCCCGCGCACAGTATAAAGACTAACGGATTTTCCTGAAATGCCATATGCATATGTATCTGCTACAAAAACAGTTATGGTTGCAATGCTTGTCCCGTTTGCAGGAACTGTGCCTGTGTTGTATTTTATATAGCAGTAGGACTCATAAAGGGTGGGGTTCACAATTGTCTCAATCTGAGAATCAGGAACAAGTCCAGACCTGTAAACACTTATTACTGGATTTCCAGTGGCGTTATCCTTATAATAAAATGAACCCGTCCCATTTATTAAGAGGAGGGTGGTAGTATTTAACCAGGGGGACTTCTGCACAGAGAAAAAGCCCGTATTTGAAGAAGTATAGAGGGTAATTGTGTTGTTGAAATTCGGGTCCACATTGCCGAAATTGTCCAGTGCCTGAACAGTAATAAGAGGTCCTGGGTTCCCCTTTGTTACAATATAGGAAGAGGAGGTAATCTTCAGCCTTGAAGCAGCTGGAGTAAAGGTCATAACAGCCCTTCTGGAATAATTCTTGCGCACCTCTGTGTCGTTCAGGGCGCGGTTATAAATCCTTATGTCATCCAGCATACAGGGAGGACCTGCGCCGCCATTGGGGTCCCTGCCAAAGTTAAGGGGCATAGTGTCGTGTACATCTATCAAGCCACTCGGGTTTGAAGTTCCGGCATTTGCAGTGTTTATGAAAAGTTTTGAGAAATTCACTGTAGAATCATATGTGCCAACAATATGGTACCACTCTCCTGCCTGGAAGGTACCCACGCCACTATAAACACCATTTTCAATTCCACCAATCTTAAATCTAAATCCTATGGAAGTAGAATTTCCCAGGAGTATGAAATAGTCAAAGTTAGGATAAGGAGACTTTGCAATTAATCTTCCCCAGTTAGTCAGAGAGATGCATTTTATCCAGGCTTCAACTGTTATTTTATCAGAAATATTGATGCTGGGAGATGCAGGCACCTCCACATAGTCATCTACCCCGTCAAAAGAAAGGCATGGGCCATAAGGACCTGTGGTGCGGGTTGCTCCATAAATAGTGCCTGTATTGCCCCTTCCTGTAACATCAAAAACCCAGCCACCACCTTCATTGAAGAGCCAGCAGGCATTCAATTTATCACTTAAGAAACCATAAGTAATAGTGTTTCCATCACAGACTGCACTCAGGGTGTCATCTCCAGGGAAGGTTGAAGAAACAGTGAATGTGCACCTGCCCTGCGCATCTGTTGTCTGCGGGTTTGCACTTATTGTATTTGAATTTCCACGCGTTGTCACCAGGGTCACACTCTTATTCGGGATTATATATCCATAGGTATCGCAGATTGTCACAACAACTGTAAAGGAATCTGAACCGCTTGCAGGCACAGAGGTCTGACCAATCATTATGTATGAAGCAATAGAATTTACACTGGGTGAGACAACCTGGACCGTCTGGGTATCAGAGAGATATCCAGGCCTGGAAGCAGTAATCACATGAGCTCCAACAGTGCTATTTTTATAATAAAAATCTTTATAGCCACCTGAGAGATAGATACTTGTAGTGTTGTACCAGGTGCTCATATTTGTGGAGAAGAAACCTGTGGCATCAGAACGAAGTGTAACAGTATCATTGAAAGAGGTGTCCCTGTCTCCGTATACATTCTGGACCTCAACCGTAATTGCAGTTGTGGGATTGTTGGGCGTGATTGTCTTTGGGGGAGTAATAATCCTTATTGCAGGAGTGTCAAATATAAAAGAAACTGTGGGATACCTTCTGAATGAAATATCGTCGCACCAGCTCGTACCCGAGAACCCACCGTCTGTAACAACACGGAAGTGAAGGGTTGAAACATCGGTACTATTCCAGACAATTGTTTTGTATTCCCACTGAGGGAAATTCTGTGTTGCATAGATGGTTGGATCATTTGTGACATCAGCACAGTCAGTATACAGGTTGCCAGCAGTGTGCTGGGTCCAGAACCATGCGGAGTAAATGTAATTTGAATAAGGGTAAACAGGAATGGTATGCCAGGCACCCATATCAGAAGAAGACGGACCTCCTGTAATGCAGCGCAGGGACCAGGAACCAGAGTGTGCACGCGTAGAATCCCTGTTATGATTTCCTGCCTCTGTCCAGTATGTTGCATCATTAGAGCTTCCACCCTGCTCCTCAAAAGAAGGGTTTTTGACCAAATTCTGATATATGGTTTCTCCATCACATAAAGCCATAATTGTGCATCCACCTGCCTGGTTTGTAACAAAGGACCCCGTGCACTGACCATTCATATCGGTGAGCGGTGGCTGGGTAATTATATCAAGCGCACCGCGGTTTGTGAAAATTGTAACCTGCGCTCCCCAGATTGGAGAATAGTTGAGGTCCCGAACTGTCACGCATACAGTGCACCTGTCAGTGCCATTTGCCCTGAATGCAAAAGTATTGTTTGAAACATCCAGGCTGGAATTGTAGCCCTTGCAGGTAGACATAATAATCTGTTCCTGCTGTGTATCAGAGTAATAGCCTGACCTGTAAACGCTGATTATCGGATTGCCAATCTGTGTATCCTTGTAATAAACAGTTGCAAGTCCTGCATTAAAGGTTATTATGGTAATGTCCACCCAGTTTGTATTTGAAATAGAAAACTTTCCACCTGGAGAATTGGTGGAAAGGGTTGCAGTGCCGTTAAAACCTTCATTCCTTATCAGAGCAGTATTCTGTGCCTCAATTGTAATAGGTGGAGAAGAAGAACCCCTGGGACTGGTAAATGGCTCTGAGGTAATATCCAGGACAGGCTGATTTGCAGTAAATGTTATAGTTGGAATCCTCTGGAACCTTATATCATCAAAATATGAGGGACCGCCTGTGGTATTCTGTGAAATGCATCTAACCTTTAACTGAGTATTGGAATCACCTGTCCATATCTTTTCCTTATACTCCCACACATTTTTCTGTGTTGATTCAAGCTGGGGGTCATTTGCAATGTCAGAAAGGTCCAGGTACATCTCCCCTGAAGTGTAACCATTGTACATCCATGCAGAAAATTTCCATTTGCGATATGCATCAATTGTAAACCAGAAATGGTCAAAACTCTCATATGGCGGGTCAGGATACTGATTCTTATCAAACCAGGACCTTCCTGACCAGTTTCCTGTGTGTGCCTTTTCATAGCTGCGGCTGTGTGGATTTGTGGTATGGGTTGAATATGCAGGAACCATCCACCAGTATGCTGCAGTGGACATACCCGTATCTCCCTGCTGTTCAAATGAGCAGTTGTAAAACAGATTCTGTGTAACAGTAACTCCGTCAGAAATCGCATAGATTGTCGGGCCTCCATATAAAGTAGAAGTAATATATCCTGTACACATTCCATTTGCATCAGTAGTGCCTGGCTGGGTGATGTTGTCCACTGCACCCCGGTTAGTGTAAAGTACAACGCTTTTTCCTGAGATTGGATAGTCATACTGGTCCCTGATATAAATGCTCACAACACACTGGGCTACACCATTTGCAGGATAGGTGAATGTATTTGTCTTCAGATATGAATGAACAGGGTCTACTGCAGGCTCCACGATTGTTATAACCTGTCCATCAGGAGTATATCCAAGCCTTTGCACAGTAATTGAGGGAGTTCCTGCAAATCCATCCTTATAATAGAATGTTCCGAAACCCTGCTTGAGAACTATTAAATAAGTGTCAACCCAGGTCGTAGATGAAATAGAAAAGGAACCCAATCCTGAAGTAGTTACAAGTTCAACAGTTGTATTAAAACTCAGGTCCCTGTTTCCATAGAGGTCCTGAACTTCAACTGTCATTGGAATACCGGGATTATTTTTTGTAATTGTGTAGACTGGACTCAGTATCTTTATTTTTGGCTGAATCCAGTTTATGGTGGGAACCCTTTTCAGCCTTGCATCGTCAAACCAGGCACTTCCGCTCAGCCCATCAGGTGTATTCAAAAATCTGAAGCGGACCTTTGCAGTATTTGTATTTGTATAGAAGGACTGCGCGCATCTGGTCCAGACATTTGAAGGAGAAGAGGGAGGTCCTGTATCCGGTCCATCCACAAGCTGAGTATCTTCTGCAGTGTATTCTACCCAGTCCATATCTGCACGGTATCCTGCTGCCAGCAGGTTCCTCTTTATCCAGGCACTCTGCTCATAACAGGAAAGTGGTTCTACAGGGACTACCTGATATGTAATCTGGGAACTGGCATTCATCTTTGAAAACTTCAGGCATCCCTGTCCTGTTTTTGCATCCGTGCTTGGAGTGTCATACAAATGGTCAGGAGCAAGGTACCAGGCTCCTGATTCTTCAAAGGAAGGATTGTTTAACAGGTTCTGTGTTATTGTGACTCCCTGGCAGGAGGCATAAATTGTATCTGCACCGAGATAGAAACTTGTTATAATAGCAGTGCACTGTCCGTTTATGTCAGTGGGCTCGGATGGCTGGGTTATGGAATCATAGGAAGTGCCGCGGCTGGTGAAAACAGTCACCGGTTTGCCGTAGACTGGCAATCCATTTATGCCCTTTACTGTAACAGTTACCTTGCATTGTGTGATACCATCAGCAATGAATGTAGAGCCATTTGTCCTTAAATAGGAAAGGGTTTCAGAGGTGGGGTTTGCAGGCATTGTGGTTGACCAGATAGAAGAGAATGTTCCTGTCTCACCTGTATTGTCAAATGCAACAACCTTATAAGAATAGGAAGTGCCCGGACTCAGTCCGGAGTGCAGAAAACTTGTGTCTGTTGTGGTTCCAAGCAGCCACCATTCAGGGCGCACGAGAGGCTCAACCTTAATATTGTCAAAAAGGATATGCGTGTCGTATTTACCCAGCGTATACTTCCTGGCTGAAAGGCTTATTCTTCCCCTTGTTACTGGAGTGCCTGCATCGTTATAGTCTATAATCTGGTTTCCGTCAAACCAGACAGTGATCTGACTTCCATTCACAGTTATCTTAAGATTGTGCCATTTATCATATTCCCAGCATTTATAAATATATGAGGTGGAAGCATAGTTTGGCTGCCAGAGGGTAACACCACCTGTTGTAAGACTCTCTGAGTAAGTAGCAAGCACAGTGGTTGTGCTTCCTGTAATTCTCAATAACTGGAAGTTGTTTGCACTGCTTCTGGGATTTATGTTTAAGGTATAGCAACTGGAATCACTTAAATATCTGAAACCAATGCGAATTCCATTATCACCTTCTTCTCCGCAGTGCACAATCTTGAAGCTGACATAGAGATTATAATTGTCCCACCACTGGTCCCCTGTCCAGATACCTGAGGGTGAAGACTTATCATCTCCTGCATTCAAGCCTTCTAGTATGCCATCACCCGGATTTATCCAGTTATAGTCATAAAGTCCTGCATATGTTTTTTTCACCTTCCAGGAACCTGCGATGGGCCTCCAGGTGGGATAGCAATTACTTTCTTCTGCATAAGAAGAGAAATTTTCTACAAATTCATATGCAATAGATTCATTGTCTGTCCTGTAATAGATATAATAGCCCTCCACAGGATTTGTGCCCTGGCTGGCTCTGGTCCAGTTGAGTTTTATGGAGTTAGAAGTGGTTTCAACTGTTGTAAAGGAAACCTGCCCTGGTGGAACAAAGCTATTATAAACGCCAATGACGGTCTGGAGCGGGGAATTTCCGGCATTCAGATTCCTGAAGGTGCCCTGCTCCTTGTTGTATAAATCTATCTCATAGGTATAAGTGCCTTCTGTGGATGGAGCCATAAGATTCAGGGTAATGATGGCTGAATCTCCAGGCGCCATTGAATCAGGAAGCGGGGCAAAATAGGTGTCATTTCCTGTCCAGCCAGCAAGCCTTACAACTCCACGCTGATTATTGAGATATGTGTAATGACACCATCCTGTTTGGCCTGTATTCCTGACCCTCACCTTAAGTTTAAACTGCTGTCCTGGCTTTACCCTGACAGGTGGGCTCTCAGCAAAGGAAAGTTCGCGTAAAAGAGAACCTGCAGGAAAAGTTGTTGTATCGCTAAACCTCCAGGTATTTGCATCCCACATCTTTTTGTAGAATAAGGTATCTCTTATCTCCCTTCTTCCAAATTCAACAGAATCCTGAATTCCACTTCCCTCCCGCATCTGGTTATATGTTGCGACAACAATCTTGTTCTTGCCACCTGAAATCACATTATACAGAACAGCGTCCCACATTCCATATGAAATAAGACCGGGGTCAAGCCCTATTCTATACCATTCTCCAAGCATCGGGTCTCTTATAGAACCTGTGGCTTGAGAGTAAGTGTTGTTAAAATGTGCTCCAACACCAGGGGTAGATTTTGTCAGGTCAGGCGGGTTTATCTGACCATTGCCCCAGGACCATAATTCAATTGTTATGGTATTGTTTGAAACACCTGTTGCCCAGTCATTACAAACATATGGCTTCCTGTTGAATTCCTCCCTGAACTTCTGCCCTATGTAATTCCAGGTGGACTGATCTGATGAGAGCACATCAGAATTTGGACCTGTAAATATCAGGGGCTGTGCACCTTCTCCAGTACCAAGGTCCAGTACGCACCAGTATCTGGAAGGAATTATTGACCAGAAGTCCCTTATTTCCCTGTAGAGTCTTGCCTTTCCATCATCTGTGGTTCCATAAACCTTTGTATTTTCACAGAGTATGTTTTCAGCTGTGTAATTTGTCTCTATAAACTGTGCAATCTTTGGCCTGTCATTTGTGGGCCAGTAGCCTTCATTCTCAAGCTCGTCCATTGCCTCAATAAAAGATTTAAGCCATGCCAGGTAATATGCGTCACTGCTTCTGCCACAATAGCCGGGTACCAGAACATTGAATCCAGCACGCAGTGCATCCTTTATCAATCTCTTTGCAAGTGATTTTCTGCGCGCACCAGAAGCATAGACATTGTAATCTACTTTTGCTGGGTCAGAAGGATGCAGGCCTGCTGGATGAATCCCGAAACCTGTCCTGTTTGACTCATCAGAAGGAGACCAGGTGTCAAAATTCCAGTTGTCATAGAAATTGGAAGTAATGAGTAATTTATGGGAAAGGCCTAAAGTAGATTCGCCTGTGGTATCCCTTGCAGGACCTATATTATTTCCTGGTGCGCGGTGTACCTCAACAGAGTTGATATACATATTTCCTGCTGGACAGTAAAGTCTGAAATCTGTCATTCCAAACTGTCTGTTAGCAAATCTCGGACCTGATATTACCCAGAAATCCCTTTTCCACTGTCCTGAGTTCATGGTCTGAATGACCTTTGGAGCTTGCTGGAATGCGCCTGTCTGGCCATCATATTCAAGGTAAATGCTATTTGTTCCTGTGTCAAGATATTTCACTGAAATAAGAACATCTCCCCACTGACCTGTATTATTGTAGATGTAGTCATCCTGTATGTCAAAATAGATATACCTGCTTATTTCATCTCCTTCTCCCATTGTGTTTGTGGGCTTTCTGTAAGGAAGCCCGAGGTATGTGCCATAGATTGTGGTTCCATCTGAAGGTGTTATCTCCTTCTGGACAAGTCCATGGCAGGAATTTGGAGAACCCATAGTACAATATACAAAATGCTCTGTGAATGGGGTTGTAATCTCAATTGGTGGAGCAGTGTTTACAGCAGTTATATAAATTGTAGCAGTATCTGACTTCAATCCCTGTCGGGAAAAGGTGAGAATTGCTGTTTCAAGTGCAGTATCCCTGTAGTAAACCACAATCTGTCCCTGCACCAGTGTCACAATACTCGTATCAACCCAGTCCAGCCTTGATACAGAAAATTTCCCTGTTGGAGAACTTGTGGAAAGAGAAACAGTATTGTTAAAGGAACTGACAATAAAGCCAGTGTCATCCTGTGCCTGGAGCGTGATTCTTGCAGGATTGAACTGGCAGTAGGTTAAACAGGTGGGATTTGCCACTATTTTTGTGGCTGTATTTGTTGTGAAATCCACTAGGCAGGGATAAATCCTGACATCATCAAATCTTGCAATCGTGTTCCCTGTTCCACTTTTATAGTGGTGAGCAGAAAGCATAATCTTACCATATAATAAGGCAGGCACAGAGTTGAAGTCATTGTCTGTAACATCAAAACACTGAGTGTCATCCACACTGACAAGTATTCTTCTTCCTGCTACAGTAATTGTCACATTGTGCCAGTTTCCGTCATAATACCAGGCACCTGTTGGACCAAAAGAAGCAAATTTTGTTGAATCGTTTGTCGTAATACCTTCTGATTTCTTTTCTATATAAATATATCCATTTTTGTAGAAATCCAGGGTGTATTCATTTGAATAGTTCTGGAACCTGAATCCCACCCTTATGCTCTCCCTCCAGTCATCTCCAAGACTCAGCATCTTAAACCTGAGTACAACAGTATAATCTCTCTGGTTTATATTTCCTGCTGATGCACCCAGGGCACACCAGGAATCATCTCCACTGTTTGTACCTAAGTATTCCTGTCCCGATACCTGCCAGATTCCATCGTGTATTGTCCATTCAGGAGAACCATCAGCTCCTTCACTATACACAGAGAAGGAATCAAAGAATATATTCTTTATAATCCTGCCGTCACAGATAGCACTCACTGTATCCCTTCCACTTGTGCCAGAAGAAATGGTCCAGGAACACTTTCCTGAAGCATTTGTAGTTTGTGGATTTGCACTGATTCTTGTAATGCCTGTGGCTGCCCTTGCTGTTGTAAGAAGAACTGACCTTCCTGAGATTGGATAGCCATAGGTGTCTTTTATTGTTACAAAAACTGTTATGGAGTTTGCCCCGAGAGTGGGAGGAGCAACAGGCACCGGAGTATATATAAAGGAATATGAATCATTCGTGGAAGGGTCTACAATTGAAACTGTTTGAACCGCAGGAGAAAGCCCTGCGCGGCTTGCAGTTATAGTGGGATTGCCTGTGCCTGCCTGCTTGTAATAAACTATTGCCTGTCCATCCACAAGTGTGAAAACTGTCTGTGCAGACCAGTTAAACTTGTCAGATGAAAAGGTTCCGCCACCTGAAGTGGACATTGTTATTGTTTCATTGTATCCCTGGGCTGGAAGTCCTGCTGCATCCTGTGCCTGAATTATAATTGCAGGAGATGGATTGTTAGCAGTAATTGTAAATGGAGGAGAAACAAAAACTAATCTATAAGGCATAAATGTAACTGTGGGAATGCGCCACATCCTCACATCATCAAACCAGACGGTCTTGTTTGCACTCCCTGCTGTATTCTCTGTTACACAGCGGAATGTCCTTGTAGTATAATTCCCGCTATACCAGAGTGTGGATGTATTTGCCCAGACATTCCTGGAGAAAATTTCAAGCCTGTCTCCTGAGCCCAGACCCAGGTCAAAATAACAGGAGCCTGAATCCAGCATACTGTAAATCCATCCTGAAAATCCGTATGTGGAATTGGGAGCAACAGGGAATGTGTCAGCCACAGTAGCTGTAAATGCACCGCTGTATGTTGAAAGAAGTGACCAGCCACCTGTATGAAATTTTGTATTTGAGCGCACATGGTTTGTGCCCTGGGTCCAGTACCTCAGATTGCTTGCAAGGGTCCTTGTCTCCTCAAAGGAGCGGTTTCTCACTATATTCTCATTTATTGTCACTCCTTCACAGACCGCATATATGTATGCTCCACCTGCATATGGAGATACTACATAGCCCTGTGCAATACCCAGGGCATTTGTAGGATTCACTGTCATTACAACAGTATCCATAGAACCCCTGCTGGTATAGATTGAAACATACTTATTTGGTTGAATCTGTCCAAGGCTATTTATTACCTGGACCGTAACACTGCAGCGGTTCACATTATTTGCCAGTGGTGTTGGAAGGGAAACAGTGCAATAGGAAATCTCAGGGCTTATGTCTGTAATCCAGACAGAGAGGGTGGCAGGGGCAAGTCCGGGCCTTGAAACTGTGATTGTCGGGTTTCCGGAATTGGAATCCCTGTAGAAGAAGTTTGCAGAACCCTGATTTAAATATATTGTGTTTGTGCTCTGCCAGGTGACAGGGGAAAGAGAAAACTCACCTCCAGAAGAACTTGAAGAGAGGTAAACCCTGAAGTTGTCAGAAGGGTCTTTTTTATCTCCCGCACCCCTTGCCTCAACTGTGATTGTTCCTGAAACAGTATTCCTTGGAATTGAGAAGGAGCCAGTGGTTATGACAAGCCTGGTTGGATTGAAACGTGCAACAACAGGCCATATCCTTACATCGTCAAAATGGACATGAGAATTTCCTCCTGCACACAGTGCAATCCTTCCATTTGGAATCCTGAGGGTATCACTATTGGTTATATAATTTATCCTCAGGATTCCATTCACATATACCTTTATTCTCACAGGTTCTGAATCAGAAACTTCTATCCTGAATGTATTCCAGTTATAGGGATCTGCAACCCCTGATGCACTTGCTATCCAGGGATAGTGAGAGCCATTGTATTCACAGCCCATCTCCAGGTCCCAGGAGCCTGTATGAAGAAGGACATAGTAGGTGTGCGCAGCGCTTGTATATCTGAAATAAAGCCTGCCATCATCCCAGGAAGCACTGCCAGCAGTAATTGTCTTCATCCTGCATTCAAAAATGTAATCACCCCATGTAGAACCCTCATAGCCAAAAGGAATGGCAATAGCACCAGAACTCAAGCTGTATTCCCCGCCTTCAACTGTTCCACCTGACCAGACAGGACTACCGCTGCTTCCCTCCTCATATGTGGAGAAGTTATCAAAGAAAAGGCTGGAGATAGTCTTTCCATCCTGACTTTTTGCTTGAATTGTGGTTGTGCCTGCAAACTGGGAGCTAATAGTGAAGGTGCAGGAACCGCCGGTATCAGTTAGCTGGGATGCAGACGGGCTTATTACATCAGTATTTGAACCCCTGTTTGTCAGAATCGTTACCCAACTATTTGGAATCGGGTAAGAATATGTATCCCTTAAATTCACTACAACCTGAACAGTATCTGTGCCGTTTGCCTTCAATAAAAGTGGCTTTGAGCGCAGGTATGAATATGTCTCATATGTGGTGGGTCCTAAAATGGTTTCCTGCTGTGTAGCTGAGATAAAGCCTGAGCGGGATATTGTAAGCCAGGGAAAACCGACATTTGAATCTTTGTAGTAAAAGTAAGAAACACCGCTTCCGAATATAGCAGTGGTGGTGTTAACCCAGGTTGTATTGCTTGTTGAAAAACTGCCGCCAGGAGAAGAAGTTGAAAGAATGCCTGTGCCTGCAAAAGAATAGTCCACAATCGTGCCTGAATTTCCCCTTGCCTCTACTTTAATCTGGGGCGATGGATTTCCCTGTGTGGTAGTGAATGGAGAACTTGCAAATGCGCATCTTGTAGCGGTCCAGGCAACTGTAGGCAGTCTTTCAATGCGCACCCCATCCAGCCAGGCAGTGCCATCTGGAAGGGCAACAGAACTGAACCACCTGTTTCCTATCCTTATTTTCGCACAGTCAGAAGGAAAAGTGAAAAATGCTCCTGAACCAGAACCACCAACAGTTATAGACCTCATTCTCCAGGAATCAGTTACACCTATCTCACAGATGTCTTCATAGGCCGGGGAACAGCTATCATTATTTTCTTTATAGTAAAATACAGTGACGCAATAAGCAGGAGTATTCACAATTGTCCTGGCATAAAAAGAAACCCTGTATTTTGAAACAGCGTTATTTGTAATTGTAATGGTATTGCTGATACATCCTGTTACAATTGCAGTTGTACTAACCAGCCTTGCGCTGTTAAGACCTGAATATCTTGTTGTTGAATCTATTACTGAACTGTTCTGCTGCCAGTCAGTGAAACCTGCCTCAAAAGAAGGATTTGAAAGCAAATTCTCAAATATTGTTGTCTCTCCTGTTGCAGTTGCATAAAGAGTGGAAGTGCCTGCATAATAACTTGAGACATAACCTGTGCACATTCCATTTGCATCAGTGGCTGCTGGCTGTGTGATATTGTCATAGCTGCTGTGTCCTGTTGAGAAAAGTGTCACAGCAACCCCGCTCTTTGCAACACCTGTTTCAGACTTTACTGTCACAACAACAGTGCATCTATCGCTACCATTTGCTGGAACTGCAGCACTCTTCACCTGCAAAACTGAGTTTGAAAAAATATTTCCACCTGCTGCAGTTGCAACAGGACGCAGACGGACCTTAATCAAATCCCCGAACCATGCCCTACCCTCTGCAACCATCTGGAAGACAACTGTGTTTTCAGCAGTAATTCCATTTGTAAAGACAAAAGGAGGAAATTCCACCTGTGAGAGATATGGGACATTATATGGAATTTCTCTTCTGAAACTTATATTTCCCAGATTTTCATTTCCTGCAAACTTCACTGTGCCGTTATCTCCTGCAGGTGGAGAATTATATGTATACCATTCTGCCTCTCCTATGTTTGCAACCTTTGCAGTCACATATATGGGACCATTATAGGGAACATCTATTATCTCTCCATCGTGTATGTTTATCCATTGATTGTAAGCATCCTTTATCTTCACATACACAAACTCTGATTTCAGATATTTGACAGGACCTGAGCCTGTATTTCCAATCCTTGTCAGTGGTGTATTTTTTGAGTTGGTGCCTGTGCCCGGGGTCCGCACATAGGGCGTATCCCCTGCTGTTCTTGCAGCTGTGTAGTTAGCGGCTCTGGCAGTGTAAACTCCGAGGTATCCGTTTGCATAAAGGTCCCTGTCGATGGTTATTGCTGAGTTTGGATTTGTGTAGTCCCTGATGCTTTGAGTGAATACAGGAGAATCTACTATGAAATTGGTCATTACCTTTCTGAGCACACAGGTTTCACTCACTATTCCAAAGTCTGAGTTCTCCTCGTAGTCAGGGGGCCTGTCCTTTGCCCTCCATCCACCTGGCCACCACCAGGGAGAAACGCCATTGGCATAAGCCTCTTTTAAGGCAATCCACCATTTCTTATACTGTCCCTGCTGATATGTAAATGCTGCTACAGGAGGTGGATTTCCTGCATAAGAGAACAGGTTATATCCTCCTTCAGCCCAGAAAACAGGCCTTAAATTTCCGCCTGCATACCTTGCATAAAGTGTGTCAAAGCCTGTCCTTCTCCAGGTTTCTGTATCCCCGTTATATGCAGTGTATGCCTCTGGTTGTAAAAATTCAGCCCACATAGAAACTGCCTTGAAATCGTATGTCATAGCAAACTGGTCCCTTCCATAAGAACTCTGCCTGAAAGAAGCAAACTGATTAGGGGCAACTGCCTTCAGCTGCCTTATTATAAATCCATAATTTCTTGAAATAAGTTCATCCACAAAATGCCTGTATGCAGCCACCTTTGCACTTGCTCCTGATGCCTGTACCTCTGCATCTGTGGGAGAAGTAATGACTTTTTCGTATGTAATTGTCTCCTGCACAGCAGTTCCTGTGTCCACAACATCAAACCATTTATAGCAGGTTCCCCCAAACCATCCATCAAAATTTTTATATCCGATACCGCTTTCGTGCATCTTGTATGCAAGCAGATATCTTCCAGGGGAAGGAGCAGCAACCTGAAATGAAAATGTCCTGGTATTTCCAGGAAGCACCACTTCCCCTGCATTGAGGTTTATCTCCTCAGGACCAATCTTTACAACATAACCGTTTCCGGGCATATGGTTGAGGCGGCGCAACCTGAAACCATTTACCTGTGTCCAGGAATCCTGTCCATTGTTCTTCATAACAATCGTAATGGTATATGTCTGGCCAGAAACCATCCTGGAAGGAATGTTGTGCAGGACAACACCTGCTGAAAAAAGGTTGTTGGAACTGGTGTTCAGTGCACCAAGGATAGACTCTGCCTGGGCAACGCTCCCGTACCTTTTAACAATCCACTCATACCATTCTGTGTCCCATTTATTTCTTGGACCCAGGCCTGGATAGGCAAAAGTATCAGCAGAGCCAAAACTTGGCTCCCAGGCAATGTCATAAGCATAAATGTTATCATTGTTCTGGAGGTTATATTGCTGGATTAAATTCAGGATGGCATTCGGGTCAATATTGAAAGACATTGGATTCAAATCCATGACTGCAAGGTTCACCTTTATGCAGTGCTTGTCGCACCTCTGCACAAAATCTACAAGATTTACAGGATTTCCTTCACCATGAGTAAATGAAATATAGACCATGTTCATTCCGCATCTTTCCATAGCGCGCAGGTCTTTTTCTATTTCAGGTATATCATAATGGCCTGAATCGTCCATCCATGGACCATACATTGTGGAAACGCAGTTCCTGGGCCAGTAGTTGCTTCCATAGGTATACCACTTCCTTCCATTGTAATAGAAATCATAGCCTGAGGTTTTTACCCAGCAGGGAATGCGCTCAAAGAGTATATCGTCAAACCAGACCTGGCCACTCAAACTTCCATCAGTTACACATCTTACCTGCACTGTAGTGTAGTTTCCACTGTTCCAGGTTCCTTCAAGATATTCCCATGCGTTTTTTCCCAGTGTTGAAGAAAGTGTGGGCTCACCGGTAGCATCCGCTAAATCTATATATGCATTTCCACTTGCAAGGGAATTGTAAATCCAGCCGGAGACCTTATACTGCGTGTTAGTTTCAACATAGATTATAGCAGATGTGGTAGCAGTAGGAACAGTACTGGTGCTCTTCAGAGACCAGGAACCTGAATGCGCCCTGTCTGAACTGCGTGTGTGGTTTGTTCCCATTGTCCAGTAATATGCCACAGGGCTTGTCTCAGGCAGGTCCATATCAACTTCAAAACTATTTGAGCCCAGTTCAAATGTTCCATTTCTCAGGAAATTCGCTGCAAATAATGGGACGGGTTCATTTTTTAATAACATTAAACCAAGAAACAATATAAGATATAATCTTTTCATACCATTTCCCTACTTTACCTGCACCCTGAACCTTATCTGCTTCTGTTCATTTATACCAAGTGTATTTATCAGCCATTTAAGACCCTTTACATTTTCACCCTCAGAAGGACTACTGCCCCATTCCTGCCAGTTTGCACACAGTGGGTCAGTTGAATATGTCCAGGAATCAGCAACAGAAGTATCCATTGAAATGAACGCAACAGGTGTATAGATAGAGGTATCAAACACTGTGGTATCAGAAATTACTATTCCAATAGCGGTTTCATTCCCTGTGTTGTGAACAGTCACAGTGTATTCTATTGTATCATCCTGGTGGATTTCCACCTGTGTCCCTGAGAGCCCTGTCCTCAGGTTCTTCCCCTGTATTGTAAATTGCAGATAAGGAATAAGGATATCTATTGTGCGGGAGGATGTAATGCCAAGCTGGGGTTGCGAGATAGTAATCAGGGGATTTCCTCCCCTCTTATCCCTGTAATAAAAACCAAGAGTTCCTTCATTGAATCTGAATATTGTGGTCTCCTGCCAGGTAGTACTTGACAGAGAAAACCTTCCAGCAGGAGAGCTGGTTGCAAGCACAACTGTCTCTTTAAAGTTTGTATCTATTTCATTATCATATCCCCTTGCTGTAGCAAGTATAAGAGGTGAAGTATCTGAGGTCCTTGTGCTGAAATAAGGAATCTCAAAGGCACAGGCAGTGATTGTCTCAATCTGAGTCCCTGCCAGAAGTGGAGCACTTACAGGTGTTATTGTAATTGCAGGATTGCCAATCTTGTAATCCTTATAATAAACATATGCGCTTCCCCCTGTCAGTGCAAGTGTCAGGTTCTTTCTTGTCCAGGAACCGCTTCCTGTAGTTGAGAAATATCCGCTTTCAGAGCTTGTTGACACAATAACCTCAGTATTATAGGAAGTGTCAATTCCACCAATTGCACCTGTTGCAGCAGCTGTGAGACGTGGAGAAGTTGCTCCAGCCTTTAACTTGAATGCATCTGTAATCAAACCGGTCCGGTAAGCAGTGAACTTTACTATGCAGGGATAGACCTTCACATCGTCAAAAGCCGTGACATTTCCACTTCCCCACAATGAAATCTTTCCTTTCTTTAGTACAAAGGTATCTTCTGATTCTATCTGCGTGAACCTGAGCTCTCCATCCACATAAACTTCTATCTTCACAGGTCCGGAGCCAGATATTACTATCTTGAAATTGTGCCAGACCCTTGGGTCCAGTCCTGTAATATCCACAATCCTCCTGTTTGAATACCAGCCGCTCGACCTTGAAACTCCATACTCAAGCCTTCCAGAGGTATGCAGGAGGATGAAATAGAAATTGCTTGAATCGTTGTATCTGAATGTAAGCCTTCCAACATCCCAGGAATTTGTACCGGGTGCAGGAGTCTTCATTTTTGCCTCAAAGGTGTAGTCTGTCCACTCCGGACTTCCAGAGCAGGCATGGCCTGTCCCTCCACTCTGGTAGAACTCTCCACCCTGCACAGCCCAGGTTCCGCCTGTCGTGGTCCAGTTCTGTCCTGCATCGCTTCCTTCCGCATAACTGGAAAAATCATCGTACAGGAGATAGGATATTGTCTCTCCGGAGCAAACTGCTGAAAGGCTTGCTGAATCTATAACATAAGATGAGAAGATTGTGAAGGTGCAGACCCCCTGTGAATTCGTAACTAAGGGGCTGGACTGCACAGAAATATTCTCATTTGTACTGTGTAAATACACCTGCTGATTTGCTATAGGATAACCGTATATATCATTTATACTTACTACCACTGAAATGTTATCAGTACCGCTTGCCTTTGCAGAGTTGGGAGTTGCATAAAGTCTGGAATTGTTTGCACTGAACACTGCCTCCACAATTGTCTCAAACTGCAGATCAGGGGTAAGACCTGGAGAGGAAACAGATACTATGGGATTGCCTGCTATGCTATCTTTATAATAGAATGTGATTTCTCCGTCCTTCAAATAAATCGTATCTGTGCCTGACCAGGGGTCCCTGCTCAGGGAGAATGTGCCCCCTGCTGAACTTGTCTGAAGTATCACATAACTGTTGAAAGTAATTACCTTATAACCGAGAGTATCCTGTGCCTCAACCTTCAGCATCATTGGATTGTTTTTGCTTATTGTCTGGGGGCTTGAAACAATCTTAACCCTTTCAGGTATGCCCACAAATGTTAGGGTTGGTATCCTGAACATTTTTATGTCATCAAACCAGCATTGACCAACAGGATTTGCTGCATCCCCGAGCACAGTCCTCATCTTCACCTGGGTAATGGAAGTGCTGGGCCAGGTTGTCTCCCTGTATTCCCAGTTGGCATTCCCCCATGTTGAAGAAAGATTTATGTCATTTGCAACATCGTTAAGGTCCACATATTGATTAAACCCGCTGCCAAGTTCATTCCACATATATGCAGAAATTTTATAAGTTGAATTTGCTGTTACCTTTATCCAGTCAGAGGTAATTGCCTTGCCCCACAGGCTCTTCAACCTCAGCGAATAATTTCCTGAATGGAATTTTTCAGAAGTGCGCGCATAATTGGTGGGGTCATCCCTTATCCATTCCTTTGGAGCAATGTCTATACCACCTTCAAAAGATGGATTGGGAACAAGATTTTCTGTAATTGTCAGGCCATCCACACAGGCGTATACATAGGCATCTCCTGAATAGATTGAGGAAATCGTTGCAGTACATTGACCGTTCTCATCTGTAATACCTGGCTGGACTATAATATCAGAATCTCCCCTGGAGGTTCTGACAGTCACTTCCTTTCCAGGAATAGGGGAGTAGTTTATGTTGCGAACAACAACCACTACAGTGCATTTCTCAGTGCCATTTGCAGTGACATATCCATTTGAAACAGTTAAATAAGAATTTGTTTCCCAGACATATGCAGTTGTTATGCTCTCAACCTGTGTATCTGACTGCAAACCAGGATATGAGACTGTAATTGTGGGACTTCCACTCTTTGAGTCCTTGTAATAAATTGCGCCTGCTCCTTCTGACATTTTCAGGACATTTGTCTCCTGCCAGGGAGACTCATCTATAGAAAATGAGCCAAAGCCTGAAGAACTGGAAAGATTTATCACCTCATTGAAGATTGTAGATTTGTTTCCGAGGCTGTCCTGTGCCTCAACTGTAATGGGAGGGGATGGCATATTTATGCCTGTTACAAATGGTGCAGAGGTTATTTTCAATCTTGTGGCAACAGGGGTAAAATAGACCCTGCAGGGATAGACCTTTACATCGTCATATTGAACAATAGCATTTAAACTGCGCAGGCAAATCCTTCCGGATGTAATCCTGGATGTGAAACTGTCATCTGAGTAATTTATAACCAGCTGGTCATCCATATAAATCTTAATAATTGCAGGAGATGTGCCTGAAACCTCAACTCTGTACTTATGCCAGTCATATGGACTTGCACCTGTGCTTGCTCCTGCAATACCGGGATGATGTCCGCCAATATCATCATCCTCTCCAAGCTCAAACCAGCCATTCTTGTGAAGCAGGAAATAATAATACACATCTGGCCTCGGACTCCTGAAACCTATCACACCCACAAGCCAGGAATCAGTTCCTTTTGTTGCTATTGTCTTCATCCTGCATTCAAATATGTAGTCCTTCCATCCTGTATTTCCTGCATATGAGACATAATTAGTGGAAGAATCTTCCTGTGTATAAACCATATTTCCGTCTGTATCTTCAATCTTCCATCTGCCGGCATCAGGACTCCATACAGGAGAACCATTGCTTCCAGGGACATAGGATGAGAAATTATCAAAAAGAAGATACGAAATTGTTTCTCCACCAACCCTGGCAGTAAATGTCTCATTTCCAGCTGTGTAAGAAATTGCTGTAAAGGTACACTGACCATTCAGGTCGCTGAAAAGAGGATTTGCACTTGTAATCAGGGTAAGAGCACCCCTCTGCACTGTCAGCAGAACAGGAGCTGACTGCATCGGGTAGCCCATTGTATCATTCACAGTGACTATGATATATGCTGTTTCTGTCCCGTCTGCCCTTACTACAGGAGTGATTGTGAAAAGCCCTGATTTATATCTGTCCACAACCGGCTCAAGAATTGTCTGGGTCTGGGAATCAGGAACAAGTCCTTCCCTTGAAACACTAATTACAGGATTGCCTGGCTTTCCATCCTTATAATAGAACCGACCCAGGCCTCCTGAAAGGGTTATAAAATCTGTCGGGTTCCAGTTTGTGCTGCTTATGGAGAAACTTCCACTGTTTGAAGAAGAGGAAAGCACTACAGTATCATAGCAAAGCGGCGCAATGTTTCCAAAGTCATCCCTGGCTTCAATGGTTATAAGCACGGGATTGTTCTTTGTAATAGTATGTGCAGGAGATGTAATCACAAGGCGCTTTGGAATAGGAACAAAAGAGAACATTGGCATTCTTTCCACCTTCATATCGTCAAACCAGACCAGTCCTGATGGTCCAGGAAAGCCGTCTGTCACACATCTTATAGGAATTTCAGTGTACCCATCGCTATCCCACCAGTAGCCTTCCACATATTCCCATCTGTTAGCCCCTCGCGTTGAATAGGGCTGCGGCTCTCCAGGTTTATCCCATATATCTATTGAAGCCTCTCCGGTTAGAAGAGAATTGTAAATCCATGCTGAAATTCTGTAAACTGAATTTGGAAATATGGGAAAAGAATCCTGGGTCATTGAATGGGTATAATCTGTCTCTGCAACTGTATAATCAAGGGTTGAAACAAGTGACCAGTCTCCTGAATGTGCCCTGTCATTGGTTCTGTGATGATAAAGTTTGCGATTGTAATAATCTAAGAGCCAGAACCTGACATATTCGCTACCTTCAAGTCCTTCTTCCTCAAAGGATGGATTTGGAACCAAGTTCTGGGTTATTGTAGCCCCATCACAAATTGCATAAATTGTATCTCCGCCAGGGTATATGGACGCAACCGCACCTGTGCACATTCCATTCTGGTCTGTGGGCAGAGCTGGTTGAATCAATATATCTGAATCACCCCTTACAGAATAGAGTGTGGCATACTTTCCCTCCAGGGGGCTATTGTTTTTGCTGCGCACAATCACTGTGATTGAACAGGTGGAGATGCCATCTGCAAGGGCATAGCTCTGTCTTGCAATCACACTTGAGTTTGTCTCCCATGCATATGCCTCAGTTATTACTACATCCTGTGTATCTGAAAACAGACCCGCCCTGTAAACCGTAATTGTCCAGGTTCCAAGACCTGTATCCCTGTAATAGAATTTACTGTATCCCCTGACAAGAGTTATTGAGCTTTCATTTGTAGTGCTCCAGTTTGTCTTGTCCACAGAGAATCTTCCTGAAGGAGATGAAGACACCATAGAAATTGTATCATAGCACCAGGTATCCCTGCAATCCTGCCCTTCCAGGGTATATAATGCCTCCACAGGATATGAATCAGAATATGTCCCTGCTTCCAGGACCTTTGGGGTATTCAGTATTTTCAATTTGAGCGCAGCAGGGATGAACTCAAAAGATTTCCTTACAGGATAACACCTTACATTGTCAAAAATAGCATCAATGCCTGAGCGCAGTCCGATCTTTCCTGATATATATGTAGAGTCAGAGACACTAAACTGGAACTGGTCATCCAGATAGCAGGTTATGGTGGAACCTGCTGTGTTCACCTTCAGGTTGTGCCATTCTCCGGCTCCAAAAGGAACCATTGTTTTCTCATTCAAAAGTGTATCTATACCACCTTCAACCCTGTAGAGGCGCAGGTTCTGCCCGCCCATCACTATAAATTTATAACAATTATTTTCGTCCTGTGCCCTGAATAAGAGGGCAAGATTGAGCCCTGCATTCACACTGTAAAGATTGGCTGAATATGTGTAATCTGTCCAGTCTGAATCAGGAACAAAAACAACCCCGCCATCTCCCTTTCCACTTAAGTTTCCACCTGTAATCTGCCAGGAGCCGCTTATTATCTCCCAGTTATGTGGAAAAGTATCTGGCTCAGAAAATGGGTCAAAGAAATTTATATTCTGAATCAAAATACTGTCTACTTCAGCAGATACTGTATCCTTTCCATACGACAGGGAAGAAATTGTCCAGGTGCAATTACCCTCTGAATCAGAAATCCGGGGATTTGCGCTTATAGCATCGGTCTCAGCTCTTAAAGTATAAAGTGTTACGGACTTTGAGGAAATTGGATAACCAAACTGATCAATGAGCTTGACTGTAGCTGTAATTGAATCCTTTCCTGTTGCCCTTGTCCACCAGGGATAAACCGTAATATACGAAAGGGTATCTGAGGGAACAGGCTCTTCAATAGTTTCAACCTGTGCATCAGGGTTAAACCCTTCCCTGGAAATAGTAATAACAGGATTGCCTGCAGAAGAATCTTTATAGTAGAAGATTGCTCTACCCTGAGAAAGTGTAATGATGGTGGTGTCCTGCCACTCAGTAGAACTTATTGAAAACCTTCCACCTGAAGAGGATTCTAAGGTAATTGTGTCATTGAAAGTAATGATTCTCTGCTGATTCTCATCCTGCGCCTCAACTATAATTGCAGGAGAAGGATTGTCTCTTGTTGTGCTGAATGCTGGAGTAACAAATTTAAGGCTCTTGACAGTAAGGGTAAACCTGACCCTGCAAGTACATTCATAGAGGGCAGAAACTTCCTCCTCTGTCAGGACCTTCTCATAGAGCTTTACCTCATCCACAATTCCATTGAAATCACCTGCAAGACCATCTTCTGGAGGATAGTTATGGCCAAACCACATTGTATAATTGCTGTCCCCAAGTGGAGCAGAAGGAGCCTGGTTATCCATAAGTGTTCCATTCAGATAGGTTTTCAGTTCTCCATCCTGAAAGGTTGTAACAAGATGGCTCCATTCGTTCAGGGGAAGTGCGTCATACCCGAAAAATGCAGAAGCCTCTCCACCCTGGCAATCTACTGCAGCCATACCACCGTCAAATGCATCCTGAATTTCTACATAAAGAGTTTCATATTTCCCGGCGATAAGCGCATTATTGGTCGCCGGATAATCCAGGGGCTTTGCCCAGATTTCAAGTGAAAATTGTGTGTTTATTGTTGTGCAGTTTTCAACAAACGCACAGGAACTGACTCCGTTAAACTGCAGTGCTGAACCAAACCTGCCCGGAACCCACAGGGCTCCTGATTCTACAGCATTGTTCCCGGTAGATGAAGCATCCATTAAATCCCTGTCAAAATGCCAGACACCCCTTGCATTTAATAAATCAACTCCCCTGTTAATAATAAAACCATCTACCTCAGCAGTAATTGTATCGTCTCCTGGCACATCTGAAACAATTGTGCCTGTGCACTGTCCATTTATATCAGTAAGGACTGCAGGCTGGGTAATGACATCTGCTGGACTTCCACGGCTGGTAAAAATAGTTACCTGCCTTCCTGAAACCGGAAAGCCATATGTGTCATTTACAGTGATTACAACTGTGCAGGGTGTAATTCCATCTCCCCTGATAAGTGAAGAATTTATGGTTATATATGAGGCAGCTGCATTTACCTGTGGAATCTGTATCGTCTCTGATTGCACTGCATCTGTAAGACTCGGGTCTGAGCGGGAAACAGTTATTGTGACACCTTCAGGGCTACAGCTCTGGGAATCCTTATAATAGAAGAATTTTCTTCCCTGGACAAGAGTAATAATATCTGTGTCCTGCCAGTTAACCCTGTCAACTGAAAACCTGCCACCAGGGGAACTTGTAAATAGCTCAACTGTGTCATTGAAAGTTATATCCCTCTGCCCGAACTCATCCTGTGCCTCAACTATAATAGTAGGGGAAGGATTGTCCTGTGTTGTGGTGAATGGAGATGTTATAATAACTAACTGTTTTGCTGCATATGCAGGAAATTGATTTAACAGACATACCATTGTAAATAATAAAACCAGAAATGGAATATTTCCTTTTTTAAAGAACAGTGTTTTCAATATCTCTGTAAATATTTTTTTCATCTTCAGTTCTCCTTGATAGTAGTATTTTAATTTGACTTTTCATTTTTAAGGGGCCGGAGGTGCTCTGGAATTTATGCTTGCCTATGACCGGTCCATTCGGCTTCGGTAAGAA